>Ga0222672_1000010_pt1 | contig 245310 bp, 216 predicted proteins | sample AntAcemetagen799_FD_179810 | JGI IMG/M metagenome (GOLD analysis project Ga0222672, IMG submission 179810) | Saline water microbial communities from Ace Lake, Antarctica - #799 | ecosystem: Environmental > Aquatic > Non-marine Saline and Alkaline > Saline | place: Antarctica: Ace Lake...
CGCCACGATCGCCTCCAGACGGGCCCGATCGGCGGAACTGACGGTGAAGCTGATCCCGGTACGCATGCGCAAGACTCGCATGCCACCGAACCAGCGGGAATCCCCAACGGGATTCCAGTGTTAGATTGGGACTGTCAGGAATTTCGTGTGTGGCGGAGCGGTTGAACATTTTCAGGCGGCGGCTTTGTTGAAGCGCTCCTGGTAGAGCACGGCGAACTGGGCCTTTGCCATGTGCCACTCACGAGCCGGCATGGTCCATTCTTTCTCGGATCGGTTCAAGACCAGGAACAGCAGTTTCATGGCCGCATCGTCGGTCGGGAAGTGGCCCCGGGCTCGCACCGCCCGGCGCAGTTTGGAGTTCAGGGCCTCGATGGCGTTGGTCGTGTAGATCAGCCGCCGGACGTCGTTGGGGAAGGCGTAGAACGGGATCACCTCGCTCCAGACCCGGCGCCAGGACATGCCGATGGCGGGGTATTTGCACCCCCAGTCGCCGGCCTCGAAGGCGCCCAGAGCCGCTTCGGCCGCGGCCGCGTCGATCGCCCGGTAGACGTCCTTCAGCGCGGCAGCGACCGGCTTGCGGTCCTTGTAGGAGACGAAGTCCAGGCTGTTGCGCAGCAGGTGCACGATGCAGGTCTGGACGGTGGTCTGCGGGAACACCGCCGTGATCGCGTCGGGGAAGCCCTTGAGGCCGTCGACCACGGCGACCAGGATGTCGTCGACGCCCCGGTTCTTCAGCTCGTTCATCACCCGCAGCCAGAACTTCGCACCCTCGTTCTGCTCGAGCCACAGGCCGAGGATCTCCTTGCCGCCGTCGTGCCTTACGCCGAGGGCCACATGAACCGCCTTGTTGCGGACCAGGCCCTCGTCGCGGATCTTCACCCGCAGGGCGTCGAAGAACACCAGCGGATACACCGGCTCCAGCGGGCGGGCCTGCCAGGCGGCGATCTCCTCCAACACCGCGTCGGTGACCACGCTGATCAGGTCGGGCGAGACGTCGATCCCGTACAGCTCGCCCAGATGGCCGACGATCTCGCGGTTGCTCATGCCCCGCGCGTACATCGAGATCACCTTGTCGTCGAAGCCGGGGAACCGGCGCTGGTACTTGGCGATCAGCGTCGGATCGAAGCTCGCCTGCCGATCGCGCGGCACATCCAGCGACAGCTTCCCCGCATCGGTGATCACGGTCTTCGAGCCGTAGCCGTTGCGGCTGTTGCCGGCGCCGCCAGGGCCACCGAGGTGGTGATCCATCTCGGCGTTCAGCGCCCGCTCGGCAAGCGCCTTCTTCAGACCGTCGAGCAGGCCTCCGGGGTCGAACGCCGTCTTCGCATCCGCCCCCGCCAGAAGCTGGTCGAGAATCGCATCAGGTATCGTCGGTTCCTTGCGGCGAGCCATGGGACGTCTCCTTCTTTCCCACTATGCTCCGCCACACACGAAATTCCTGACAGTCCCTGTTAGATTTTATCCACTAGCATGGGTTTCCAGAGCAGTCCGTCTAGATCCATAATTCCGAGTTATCCGTGGCCGCCAGCATCAATCCGCTAGAATTGCACGTATTATATACCTACGCTAGAACTTTACCTACTGAGCGTTGTGTTTCAGATCAGCCTCCACGCGCCGCGCCCCCCCTCAGAACCGCTCGCTGAGCCAGATCGCCATGCGCGAGCCGGCCCGGATCGCCGCCCGCATCACCGGATATCCCACCGTTTCCTCGCCGCCGTGCTCGCGGCCGATCTCGGCGTGCTCGGCCTCCTCGGCGCGGAACTCCTCGATGGTGGCCTTCAGCTCGGCCTCGTCCGGCCCGAGTTGCTCGGCCTGGCGGCGGTAGTGGTCGTCGATCACCTCCTCGACCGCGATCGTGCAGGCCATCGCCGCCTTCTCGCCCATCAGCGCGGTGCCGGCGCCGAGCGCGAAGCCGGCGACATGCCAGAACGGGTGCAGCACCGTCGGGCGCACGCGGCGCTGGCGGATCAGCGCCTCGAAGGCCGCCAGGTGGCGGTCCTCCTGCTCCTTCATGTGGCGGATGGTCTTCGCACTGGGGTGCTTGCCGAGCACCGCCAGCTGTCCCTCGTAGATGCGCTGGGCGCCGAACTCGCCGGCGTGGTCGACCCGCACGATCCGATCGATCAGCGCATCATGCGACAGTTCGACCGGCGCGCGGCCGGGGCGGTTCCGGGTCGTTTCGCTCATGCCGCGCCCTCCTTCGTCATCCTGCAATCCCTGGCCGCGGCGGCGATGCCGAGCCCGGCCAGCGCCGCCGCCAGCAGCGCGTTCCATCCTGCCATGGAGATGCCGAGCACCGCGAACGCCACCTCGTCGCAGCGCACGATCGGCTGGTTCATGATCTGCGCCTTCAGGGCCGCCAGGTCGGTGGCGGCCGAGGTCGAGCCGCACTCGGCGGTGCCCTGCCACCAGCCCTGCTCGACCCCGACATGGAACACTCCGACGCCACCGGTCGCCAGCTCCGCCAGGATCGCCAGCGCCAGCGCCGCCATGGACGCCACCGGCCGGCCGCGCAGCGCCCAGGCGGCCAGCCCGAGCAGGATCGCGGCACCGTGCGGCCAGCGCTGCCAGACGCACAGCACGCAGGGCTGCAGGTCGAAGCCGTACTGGCCGGTGAAGGCGAGCGCCAGCGCCAGCGCGGAAGCGGCGGCGAGGGCCAGGCCGGCCCAGGGAACGTATGGCGGCATCGGGCGCCTCATCGGTCAGAACGCATATCTGAGGGCGACGAAGCCGCCGATCAACAGCACGAAGAACACCAGGGTCACCGGCCCCAGGTAGCGGTCCAGGAACCGGCGGATCGGCGGCCCGAACCACCACAGCAGGCCGGCGACCGCGAAGAACCGGATGCCGCGCGCCAGCACCGACGCCACCATGAACACCAGCAGGTCGAGCCGGGTCACCCCGCTGGCGATGGTGATGACCTTGTAGGGGAACGGCGTGATCCCGGCCCCGAACACGATCCATGCCCCCCACTCGTTGTAGCGCTCGGCGAACGCCGCGAACTTGTCGGCATAGCCGTACAGGTCGAGGATCGGCTGGCCGACCGTGTCGAAGAACAGGCTGCCGATGGCATAGCCGAGCAGGCCGCCGACCACCGAGGCGACGGTCGCGACGGTCGCCACGCGCCACGCCCGGCGGCGGTCGGCCAGGATCATCGGCACGATCATCACGTCCGGCGGGATCGGGAACACCGAGCTCTCGACGAAGGCGACCAGCGCCAGCCACCAGTCGGCCCGCCGGTCGCCGGCGACCCGCAGGGTCCAGTCGTAGAACGGCCGCAGCATCTGGGCATCCCGAAGGGTGGCGGACCCGCCTCGGATAGCAGTGCCCGCCGCCCCCGGCAAGCCGTGGCGGCCTAGCGGCAGACCTGGACGTAGGCGCGGTGCCACTCGCTCCATACCACCCGGCAGTACCGGACCGGCGGCCGGGGATCGTCCCACCAGGACGGCGGATAGGCATAGGCCCATGGCGGCGGGCCGACCCGGCCGTTGTCGTGGCGGCCGTTGTCGTGGCGGCCGCGGTCGTGACGGCCGCGGTCGTGACTGCCAGGGCCGTGGCGGTCGCGATCATGGCTGTCACGCTCGTGCCGTCGCGAGCCGTGCCGGTCGCCGTCGCGGCGGTTCCGGTCGCCACCGTCGGCGCGGACGAGTCCGAAGCTGTCGGCCCGGACCGGCGGCGGGTCCGAGAGGGCCGCTCCGGCAACCACGGCCAGCACGGCAATCGAGCGTGAAAGGATGGACATGGCGTCTCTCCGGCATCGTCGTCCCCGTGCAGACCGAAACGCGGTGTCGACCGGTTTCCGTCGCGGAACCATCTCCGACCGCAACGTTGCCGATCCCGCCCGGCGCCGCCAAGATGCCCGTCATGCAGAAGCCGCCTCTCCATCCCTGGTTCGACGTCGGCGACGTGGCGCCGGTCGTCGAGCTCCGTACCGCCGACGGCAAGACCAGGCCGGTCACCCGCATGGCCGGACGGACGGCGGTGGTGCACGTGGCCGTCGGGCCCGCCGATCCGGGACCGGTGGCGGCGGCGCTGGCGGCGCGGGCGGAGGCATTCGGGAACGCCGGGGCCGACCTGTACCTGGTGCGGCGCGGCGGCCCGCAGACGGTCGCCGGCGATCGAACCGAGGACATCACCATCCTGGCCGACGCGGCCGGGGCGCTGGCCCACAACTTCCAGTTGGAGCGTCCGGCGACCGCCGTGTTCGATCGTGCCTCGCGGCTGGCGGCGATGCTGCCGCTGGACGGCGACCCGGCAGCCCATGCCGATGCCTGCCTCGCCCTGGTCCGGGACCGCCTGCCACCCGAGGACTTCCGGGAGGGACCGCCGGTCCAGGCCCCGGTCATGGTGATCCCGAACGTGTTGTCGCCGGACTGGTGCCGCTGGCTGATGCACGTCCACGACAGCCAGGGCAACGAGCCGTCCGGCTTCCTGCAGCAGGTCGAGGGCCGGTCGGTGCTGCTGTCGGACGCCGAGGTCAAGGTGCGGCGCGACCATGTCGTGGCCGACGGCTCGCCCCTGGAGGCCGAGATCCGCCACGTCTTCCAGCGCCGGGTGATCCCGGAGATCGCCCGCGCCACCCATTCGCCGATCCAACGCCACGAGCTGTTCAAGATCGTCCGCTACGAGGCCGAGGAAGGCGGGCACTTCCGCCCGCACCGCGACAACACCTCGAGCGCCGGACGCACCCGGCGGTTCGCGGTAACGCTCAACCTGAACACCGGCGACTACGACGGCGGCCACCTGGTGTTCCCGGAATACGGCGACGTCGGCTATCGCCCGGCGGCCGGCGAGGCCGTGGTGTTCTCCTGCTCGCTGCTGCACGAGGCCCGGCCGGTCACCCGGGGCAGCCGCTACGTGCTGCTGGCGTTCCTGCACTGAGGGGTCGGCCGGCGAGGCCGGCACGGGAAGGGGCGAAATTTCTGGTCGAATCCGGCGCGCCGCCGTAGTAGGACTGGGACGTTGCGGGCGTGGCGGAATTGGTAGACGCGCTGGACTCAAAATCCTGTTCTGGCGACAGAGTGTCGGTTCGAGTCCGACCGCCCGCACCACTGGTTCGCGATGACCCCGGCGTTCCAATTGCCGATGGCCCGGGGCACGGCCGGCGGGTCAACCTGCCGGCCTGTAGCCCGGCTTGAACGCGAGACGGTGGCAGCCATGAGCGACTCCCGCGAGATCCCGGCATTCGAAGAACTCGCCAGTGCCGTGGAAGCCACGGAAGGCTGGTTCCCCCGGGAATCCGCGGCCGTCTGGGACTGCCTGCTGCGCCAGCAGAGGGCCGCGCGGCTGCCGGGCAACCTCCTGGAAATCGGCGTGTGGCATGGACGATCGGCGATCATGCTGGCGGCGCACGCGCGGCCGGACCAGGATCGTGTCGTGCTCGCGGATCACTATCCGAGGCGACCGGAGATAGACGCGGCCCTGAGGCGCGTGTCGCGTGCCGAGGCGGCGAAAGTCAGCATCCTGCAGGCCGACTCCCAGACCCTGCTCCACCATCCGAACCTGCAGAAGGCGGCAAGGGCCTACCGCTGGATACACATCGACGGCGAGCACACCGCGACGGCGTTGATGACCGATCTGGCGACCGCCAATGTTCTGCTGGCGAACTACGGGATCGTCGCGATCGACGACATCTTCAATGCCTGGTACCCGCAGCTTTCGGACGCGTTGTTCCGCTATCTGACGGCCCATCCCGACCACTTCACGCTGTTCATGCTGGCCTATGGCAAGGCCTACCTGACCCGCCATCGCGGCGGCACGGCCTATCGCCGGTACATACGCGACCGACTGCCCGAGGACATGCTCGACCGCGGGTTCGCCACGACCTTGGTCAAGACCACCGACACGAGCGAGATGAACTGCTATTCGGTGGTTGAGCAGTTCGACGGGCGCCGCATTCGGGGCCCGGACTGGGATCCCGACCGCATCGAGGTCACCTGAACGCTCAGCCCCGGCGGCGACGATCAGAACAAATCGTTCGCGAGCCCGGGATTCCTGTAGGTCCGGGACAGTTCCTCGGCGAGATCGGGGCGCACATCATCAAGTCCGATCGCCTCCGCGACGAGGCAGATCCTGCCATGCCGCCCCCAGGAGAGAACCTTCATGGAGTCCTCGCGGACGCGGAACAGGCTGGCGTTGAGCATATCCTTCACGCACAGAATGGTCGGCATCCACCAGGTGGTCGGGTCGTTGTAGCGTCGAGGGCCGGTGTCCCGGGCGATGTTGAAGGCCATGGCGGACCGCTCCTCGTCGAGGAACGCGGCGGTTTCCAGCAGCATAAGGCCGCCGCGCGGCAGCATGCTGCGGGCCTGCGACAGGCTGAACATCGGATCGCGCAGGTGATAGAGAAGCCCCATATGCTGGACGATGTCGAACAGCTTGCGGCGCCCCGGCTGGCTCTCCAGGGACGGCACGTCGAGCCGTTCGACAAGGTTGTAGGGCGAGACGTTGTAGTAGGGGATCACGTCGCTTCCGAGAACATTCCGGCAGAACAGGAAATTCCGGAAGCTCGCGGACAAGACGTCTGTCGCCACGACGGTGCTGGCACCCAGTCGCTCCGCCTCAAAGGCCCACATGCCGTCGAAGGATGCCAGGTCGAGGACGTACTTTCCCTGATAGTCGAGATTGTCCCGGACCGCTCGGATCAGGTCCCATATGGCATCGAAGTCGCAACCCGGGGTCACCACCCCTTGGCCAAGATCGATCTTGTGGTACCAGAAGTCGAATTCGGCCACCGCCGCCTTCAGTTCTTCATCCGTATAGACTGCCGGCTTCATATGGCTATCGAACATCCGATGGCGAGCGAATCAACGGGGCCACGCGGCGGCCGCACGAGAATGGTCGAAAGGCCGGCCGGAAAGCACAGGCATCCGCTTGGCCGGCATACTTCCACCTTTCGACAGTCGGATCAAAGCCTGGCCGGGCAGCGTCCGTCAGCCATGCGTGCCGGTTGCGCGTGGCGCATCGAAGAGTTGTTGCCAACGGACATTGATCGACTCCATCGAGAACCGCTGCTCGATATAGGACTGTCCCCACCGCACACGGTCCACCGCGGCCTCGCGATGCCCCAGCACCCACTTGAGCCCGACGCGCAGGTCGTCACCGCACCAGCAGAATTCGGACAATTCCTGATAGGCCGGCAACGGATAGGCAAGGGCGGGAACGCCGGCCCGGATCGCCTCGACCAGGCGATTGTGCCCCTTCACCATCTTGTCCCGTCGATCGAGGCTGGGAATGATGACCAGGTCGGTATCGGCCAGCGCCTCGGCCTGGCGTTGCAGGGTCCACCGCTGCAGCTCGACGCTGGCCCCGTCGCGGCTGCTGATCTGGCGGGCCAGCGTCACGAGTTCCGTGCTCAAGCTGTCCGTGACGATCACCAGCTTGAAGCTCAGATCCCGGTCGTTGACCAGCGGGAGCATGCCCGAACTGAGCGTATCGTGGTTGGTGAGCCGCCCATACCAGAGCAGTTTGACGGACTCGCCCGGGTCGAAGCGCGGGACGCCCGCGGGCATCTCATAGGGCTCTTCGATGATCGTGCTGTCCCGGCCGAAGGTCTGGAGAACGTGCCGCGCCATCGACTTTGTCTGAAGAACAATGTCGTCGGCCAGGCTCGCCACCTTCGCGTCGAGATCCTGCAGCCTTGGGCGATCGGACCGGTCGTCGCAGAGTACCGCGATGACGCGGATCGACCGCTGTCGAGCGGCGAGCACCAGGTCGACGATCGACGGTTCGAACGCCTTGGTCAGCACAAGCACCGACGGCCGCCATCGGTCCAGGAACGCCGTGGCGTTCATCCCCGCCAGAAATCGCGCGACCGGTTCGCCTCGCGACCGGGCCGGATACAAGGCCATGTAGCGCAGGCTGGCGATGCCCTCCGGTGCGTCATGATTGACAACCCAGACGGCGCCGTCGGGCGGCGTGCAACATTTTTCAGTGTAACTTGGGTGTAATTCAGTCATTTATTTATCTGATTTATCAAACATTAATCAAGCCGCAATTTATATTGTTACGCAAGCGTCACTATGCCTGATTGCGCCGGGTCATTCTCTAGGTCAAAGCATCACCGGGCACAATATACCCTGGGGATTGAAGAGCACAAAAAAGCTGAATTATCTAGTGGATTCATCGCCATGGCATGACGGAAGCGGTGGTCCGCATGCTGGTAGTCCTGCATTTTATAACAAGAAAATGTTGTTTCCACTGGCAATCGACCGCGACTTCACATCAAAGTAGAATTGCTTTTGAACAGCCTACCGAAGCGGACCCGACGATTGGATCGCCGTAGTGGCGCGAAGGCCATGTCGGCATGGTTTCGCAGCCCGCCACGGCCCCTTAAGCTTAAGGTAGTCGGTCGTCGTCCGCGGCGACAGGAAGACGATCGTTACCGGCCGCCGGACAGATTTCCCGGGATGAGTCGGGTTCGGCATACAACTCCGAAGGAGATCGTGGTTTGTTCAAGAAGCGCCTCGTGCAATTTGTCGACTTCACGGCGAACACCAACACGGAAACCACGAGCCTGCCCTACGCCAGCTCAGGCATCAGAGCTTACGCCGAGAGCTTTCCCGACATCCGTTCCCTGTACGATTTCGCCCCCACCGTTTTCATGCGGGAGCGTCTCGAACTTCAGGCCGAGCGGATCGGCCGGCCGGACCTGCTTGCCCTGTCGTGCTACGTGTGGAACTTCAACGCGAGCATGGCGCTCGCCGCCGAGGTCAAGCGCCGGTCCCCCGAAACGATCGTCGTCGTCGGCGGGCCGCACCCGAAATACGGCGATGACACCTTTCTCGCCAGCTATCCGGCAATCGACGCCGTCGTCCAGGGAGAGGGCGAAGCCATCTTCCTCGCCCTGCTGCGCACGATCGCCGTCGATGGACAACTCTCGCCGATCGACGGGCTGACCTTCCGCGATCCGATCGATGGCAGTATCCGGATCTCACAGCACCGCGGCAGAGCCGGCGACCTGTCGGTTCTGCCGTCGCCCTATGCCGCCGGCCTGATGGATGGCTCGCTCGCCGAAATGCGTGGCCAACCGGCCGCAACCACGCTCGAAAGCAATCGAGGCTGCCCGTTCCAATGCACCTTCTGCGACTGGGGAAGCCTCGGCAGCAAGCTCTCGGAGTTTCCGATCGAGCGGGTTTTCGCGGACATCGATTGGATTGCCGACAACGGCATCGTGTACGTCTGGATGGCAGACAGCAATTTCGGCATGCGAAAGCGTGACAAGGAGGTTGCGGGATATCTGGCCGACGCCTACCACCGCACCGGCTACCCGCGCCGGCTGTCCGTGGCGACCTCGAAGAATTCGTCGAAGGCCGTTCTCGACGCCGTGCTTCCGCTGGCGAAGACACCGATGTTCCATGGCGTGACGGCGTCGTTCCAAAGTCTCTCCGAGCCGGCCATGCGGAACATCAAGCGACAGAACGTCAAGCAATCGGCCTACATCGAGCTGATGGAGAATGCACGCGCCCGCGACGAACGCACCTACAGTGAGCTGATCCTCGGCCTGCCGGGCGAGACGTTGGCCTCCTTCAAGGAGGGCCTCGCCAAGAGTCTGGATCTCAGCGGCCTCGGCACGGTGATCGTCTATCGCTGCATCCTGTTGCCCAACTCGGAGCTGGCCTCCGCGGCCGATCGGTCCCGCTTCGGCCTCAGAACCGCATGGCTGCCGGTCACCGACCGAAGCACCGCCGACCCGCGATACGCCGAGACCTACGAGATCGTGATCGGCACCGATTCGTTGCCCGAACCGGACTATGCGAAAGCCGTGGAGTACGGCTGGCTGGCGGTGCTCCTGCATTCCCTGGGCCTTGCCCAGCCGGCATTGCAGCTGCTGCGACACGTGCTCGGCTTCGAGTACCAGACAATTTTCGACAGCATGCTGGACTTCCTGCAGCGCAATCCCAACCGCGTACTGGGGTCAGAATTGCGGGCGGTTCAGCAGGACTTTGCCCGCTTCCTGGACTATCGAGACCGATCGCAGCTACCACCGGGCCCGTTGCCGCGGCGAGCCGATCCCGACAACGCCGCACGGGTATCGCGCATCGAGCTGGCCGCGATCAGCGACCAATGTGCGGCGGAAATCGCCATGCTGACCGCATCTGTCGCTCGGTCCCTGGGTAGTCCGATCGACGACGCGGTCCGCGACGACCTGTTTCTGATGCTCCAGCACACCACCCGTCGCCCGACCGCGGCGTTCGACCGGTCCATTGAGTACAAGACCAACCTGCCCAGCGTCCTGTCCGCTGCCATCGCCGGTCAATCGATCCCGATCACCCACCGGCCGACCCGCTACCGGGTGGCGTGCCCCGACGAGATATCGCGCGAGGCCTTCAAAGCCGTCGTCAACGACGGTTGGGATGTCTGCATCGGTGCGATGCCCTTCCCGATATCCGTCGAAACCGCCCCGGCCGAGCTCGAAAGCAGCATCGCTGCCAATTAGATCGGCATGCGTGCAGGCACGCATTCGGGCCGATCTCATCGCATCGTGCATCGATTGCAAGGCGAAACGGTCAACCGGCTCGGCGCCGCGACACGCTGCTTGCGCAGACGCTCCTGGTTGTAGATCCGCAGCACGTTTTCGGTATTGGCATCACCGATGGCGTATTTTTGTTCGCCATCCATGCAGCAATAGGCCACCACGCCATCGGCGTGGACGATCAGCGAATACCAGAACTGGCAGCCAATATCGGGAACTGGCGCGGTCACCGCCGCCACGCCGCCAACCCAGTCGCCCCGCTCATGCACATAGGGGGTGAACCATGGATATCTGGCACGCACCCAGGCGACAAACTCGTCGTCGACTGCAGTGCCATCGCCAACCCGGGTCAGCGTCACCGGGAAGGATACCGTGCCGCTTCGGATCATCTCATCGAGCCGATCCAGGCGGGCCAGCACCCGCGCCTGGTCCAGTTGCATAGTTTGCCGGTAGTGGTCCGGCCGGTGATCGTTCAGCGAGATCTGCAGCCCGTAGAACCGCGGCAGCGCACCCAGTTTCCGAATGACATCCTCGGTCACCGGATGGCCGTTGCTGACGAAGGCCGGCCGCGCGCCGGGCAATCGGTCGAGCACCAGCTCGGTGAATTGAAAAACCCGATTGTCCAGAAACGGCTCGTTGACATGACTGAGGGAAAACAGAAAATCGAGATTTTTCGGGATTTCACGCAAATCCTCAACGATTTTTTCAAATAATTCACTCGACATCCGAGTGCCAATTCGCGGTAGCGCCGGGTATACGCAAAACGAACACCGCGCATTGCACTTTACGTACGTCTCAATAGTCACTCCGGACGGAAAATCGACATACGCCGAACGAGACATGGATTGAATATGCGCGGCAGCGCTTTCGAGCGACACCCTTGGCTGATACCGCATTTTGGGAGCAGTTACATTGGCACTGTCCACCATGCGCTTCTCTTCCCTATCTTTGGACGAAATCCAACCGCCGACCTTTTGTCCGGCCATTGCATCCGTGACGACATTGATACCGTTTCATAACACCCAACTATCGGCCCTTCCCGAGTAGGCCGGCACTCAGGATCGAGCGTCGTCCAGCTGTCCGAGAACAGTAGCGCGAACCTCGGTCGGATCGGCAGCGAAACGGTGCCAGAAGCGCTTCTCGTCGCCGATCAGGGTGCGCTCGGCCGGGATCGCCGTGTACCGCAGTCCGACGGCAGCGGCGATCTGCCTGAAGAAGTCGGGACACTCGGTCACCGCATGCAGCTCCACCAGCGCCGCGCCGCGCGGCGCGAACAGGACGTTGGTCAGACCGGCACCGTGAGCGCCGACGACAATCTCGGCGTCGGCGAACAGCGCCGCCTGGGCGGCGACTCCGAGCCCCGACAGCGCGACCGCCTCGAACCCGATCTCGGCAAGCGTCCGGGCGATCGCATCCTCGTTGATCAGGCCCGGCCGTCGCGCGTCGCGCCGGACGATGAACAGCCGCCGGCCGCCGGCCGGCCGCGACCGTGGGACGACCCGAAACGCCGACAGAAGACGGGATCGCAGCGCGGACAGTACCGGCCGTGGTACGGCGCAACGGAACATCGCCGGCGTCCCGATCGCCGCCGTCGGCCGCGGCCCGAAATCGAGCGCGACCAGATCGGCGCAATGCACGACGCTCGGGTGGGGCACCTCCAGCAGGCGTTCCGCCGGCGTGGCGAACAGGTCGATCATTTCCTGCTCGAACAGCGCGCGCCGCGCCGAAACGATCAACCTGCGGCCGGCCAGCGACGGTGCATCGAGGGCGTGGAGCAGCCGCGGCAGGAAGTCGATCATCCAATGATAGTAGTTGTCGGCGCCGCCGACCAGAACCGCAGGCTCCGGCACCTGCAACTCGGGGCCACGAAGCCGGAACCGGAAACCGTGTCTCTGCAGGATCTGGACATATGCCGACGGCTTTTGGCCGGGCGTATGAAACCAGGTTTCCGCGATGACCTCGTCACCGGGCGTGAGGATGAACCATTCGCCGGACAGCAGGCGAATGTCCGTCAGGTGATGCTCCGACACCATCCGACGGATCGCATCGCCATCGCCCGGTGCCCGGGCGCGGGTCGGCCTCTCCAGCCGCTTCAGCCGCACCGGAAAACCGGGATCGGCAGCCGCCGGATTCGGTGCCCGCGAACCGGCCTCCCAGGGTGGCGAACCGCCGTACAGGGGCGCCAGGCCGGCCGCGACGGCGGCGCGCTCCGGATGGTCGGACAGCAGTTCCGGAACCGCCGCCAGGAAGGTGCCGTAGCGGCGCTGCATGGCCGTATCCATCAGCACGCCGAGCTGGCCCTTCAACACCTCCGGGTTCCGGCTCGGCCTCTGCATCAGCCGGTCGCACAGACGTTGGAGATCGGCCTGGACAGGCGCCGGCTGTTCGCACGGCAGTTCCCGGGCCTGTTCGCATGCCATCGTGTAGGCGAGCGCCATGTGCGTTTCGTGCCCGGTCGCGGACAGTCGGGCGACCGCCCGCGCGCCGAGATACAGATGCCATTCCGCCTGCGCCGCGGCCTCGACCCAATCCAGATTACCCGGCGATCCCGCCAACGCCCGGTCGAGCGCCGCGATGCCGCGCGCCAGCAGGCCACGACGGATCAGGTCGTTTCCGAGCCTGGCGAAGGCCGCCGGATCGCCCGCGACCTCCAGGATCGCTGATCCGAGAAGATACTGGCGCGATCCCGGCGGTTGCATCGCGACCAACACCCCCGCCGCGCGTACCGACGCAGGATCCAGCAGCAGCGCACGCCGCAGGTGGCGCATCGCCAGATCGTCGGCCCCCGCCTTCGACAGCGCCACGCCGAGATTGACCGGCAGCCGCGGATCGTCGGGCGCAGCGCTGTCGAGCCAGGTCCGTACCGCCTGCGGCAGGTCCGCCCCGAGCCGGTCGATCACGGCGCGTTCCTGTGCCGTCATGCTCACCGGCACAGGATCGTTCCCGGGTGCCAGCAGGTTGCGATCGCTCGATTTGGCAAGAACCGCGCGATGATAGTCATCCGCCAGGCGGGTCCCGAGTTGGGCGTCGCGGCACCGCAGCGCCCAGGAGGCCATGTCGAGCGAGCCATAGACGTCGTTCAGAATCCATGCGATGCGCAACAGCCGGTCGGCCGGCAGCGTCGGCCACCGGGTGAAGTCCGGCAGGTACAGCGCATCGGCCCAGAACACCTGGCTGAGGCCCTTGGTGGGGTCGCCCTGGCTGACGAACGGCGGCAGGGCACGGCTCTCGATGTCGAGAAACCGGTGCAGCAGAAAGCCCTGGTTGCGCAGGAAGCGGTCGATGTCGGCGAAAAACGGCTGTCCGAGATACAGCGGCGCGAACAGCACCTCGACGTGGATCACGCCGGCGTCGGCCAGTTTGCGGCGGGCGCCTTCCAGCACCATCAGTTCGCTGCCCTGGGCGTCGATCTTGAACCAGTCGATCCGGTCGACCGCCTCGACATCGTCGATGCGGACACTCGGCAGGGTCGACCTGCCGATCTCCTCGCCGGCCGCTCCCAGGTGGTGGATGTGGGGCAGGATCGCCGGATTGAGGGACAGGATCGACGACAGGCCGCTCTCGCGGTAGCGGATGAACGCATGCGACCGGCCGTCGCCGGCCAGGTCGGCCAAGTAGGTCTCGCGGGGACCGGCGCGCCGGCGCAGCTCTGCCAGCGCCTCGGGCTCCGGCTCGAAGCCGACCACCCGGACCTGGCCGCGGTCGAGAAAGGCGCGATAGACGGCGTCGCTGTAGAGCGGGTTGGCGCCGACATCGACCACGGCGATATCCGGCGCTTCGTCCAGGAGTGGGGCGAGCGACAGCAGGGGGACCGGCGGCTGCGGGGGCGACATCAGGACCACTGCGCCGCCGGCTTCGGCCAGGCAAACCGCGGCACCTTCTCGGCGGTGCGCAGGGCTTCGAGCAACCGGGCGGAGACATAGCCCACGGTGCCGCGGTCGGGCTCGGCGACGCTGGCATGAAACAGGGTGAAATCGACCCCCAGCAAGGCATCGATGGCCCGGCGGTCGGCTTCGTTGTGATACTCGACATACAGCACGCCGACGGCTGCCAGATGCCCGGCGAGCGCGTTCAGGATCTCGAACTCCATGCCTTCGGTATCCAGCTTGACCAGGGCCGGCGCCACCAGCGGCACCTGCGCCAGAACGCCGGCGACGTCCCTGATCGGCACGGTGGCGGTGTCCGGGGTGTTCTCCCGGTTCGGCAGAAAGCTGACCTGCATGGTGCTGTGGACGCCGCCATACAGATCGGCCATCCGGGCCTCGGACCCGAGGCCGTGGTCGTGGACGGTAATCCGATCGACCTGCGCCGCATTGTGCCGGAGAACCGGGAGCGTCTTCGGGTTCGGCTCGAAGCAATGGATCCGGGCCCCGGGGTAGCGGTCGGCGAAGTACAACGCCGCCGCCCCGACATGCGCGCCGATGTCGAAGATCACCGCCGGCGCGAAGCTCCTGAACGGCAGCGCCGGATACTCGCGGCCTTCGAGCACGGTCAGCAGGTAGGGCTCGACCCAGCGTTCGGGAAGATAGGCGAGGCGCCGGCCACCGGGTGCCTCAAGCTGCGGATATTCCATCTCTCACATGTTTCCATCGAGCCCGGGCAGCGGCACCGCCCGTCGGCCGAAGTCACGGCGATGCCGAGGCCCAGGCTACTTGATCACTCGACCCCGCTCCAGGCCGCCGGGCGCGACGGCCGGCGCCATGCCCGTCCCGCGAACGGTCAACCCGGCCGGCCACCCTCCGTCACCGCCGTCCGCACATGGTCGAAGCGCGGATTGGCCTTGAACACCTCCGCCCGGGTGCCGCCGGCGCGCAGGCCCTCGCCGATGCGCTTCTCGATGCGGGCGAGTTCCTCGGAATCCGCGATCACCGTCGCCGCCACCGCCGCCGGGATCACCACCACGCCATCGCCGTCGGCCAGCAGGTAGTCGCCGGGAGCGACGGCGACCGGCCGGCCCTCCTGGCCCGGCAGGGTCACCGGCACGCCGACATCGGTCCACCGCCAGCGCCGCGAGCCGTTCACCGGGGTCACGCCGCCGGACACCACCGACAGGCCGAGGCCGCGGATCTCGTCGGCGTCGCGCACCGGGCCGTCGGTAACGATCGCCACGCAGCCGGCGCGCTGCAGGCTGTAGGCGACGAAGCCGCCGAGCAGGGCGCCGCGGTTGAACCCGCCGCTGTCGATCACCAGCACGCGGCCCGGTGCCATGGCGGCCTCGAGCGCCGGGCCCGGCATCGCCGGCCGGGCATGCCGGCCGGAGACCGCCGCCTCGCCGCGGGCGCATACCGCGATGCCGGCGAACCGGGTTCCGGCGGCCAGCGGCACCAGCGCCGACGACAGCGCATGGTTCGGCAGGCCGGCCTCGTCGAGCACGTCGCTGACCAGGCCGGTCTCCAGCTTGGCCAAGCGGGCCAGCAGGTCATCGGCCAGCGGATTGGCGGTATCGGTCATCCCAGGTCTTCCTTCCCTCGGTCTCAGGTCTTCTTGGTGTCGGGCGCCACCCGGATCACGCCCATCATCCCGGCGGCCATGTGCTCCAGGATGTGGCAATGGAACATCCAGTCGCCGGGATTGTCGGCAACCAGGGCGATCTCGACCCGCTCGCGCGGGCTCATCAGCACGGTGTCCTGCCACTCCCGGCGGCGGGTCGGCACACCGTTGCGGCTGAGCACCCGGAACGAGTGGCCGTGCAGATGGATCGGATGGTGGAAGGCGGTGTCGTTGGTCATCGCCAGCACATGGCTGCGGCCCTGGGCCAGGGTCAGCATCGGCGCCATGACATGGCCGGTGGCGGCGACCCCGTTGATCGTCCAGATGCCGCCGTGGCGCATGCCCGGGCTCGTCATCCGGCCCATCATGCCGCTCATGCCGCCGCCGGCAAACGCCACGCTGTGCCGCTCGGCGGCCGCCACATCGGGTTCCGCCAGCGGATTGGCCGGCAGGTTCGGCCCGGTGTCCGGCACCCGGTCGCGCAGCGGCGCGTCGGCATAGGCGAGGTCGAGCAGCCGGTAGGCGCTGCGCTGGTAGAATCCGTCGACGACGCGGAACCGGGCGCCGGGCTTGCCGGTCATGTCGATCAGCAGGTCGGCGCGCATGGCCGGGCCGAGCACCACCATCCCGCCCTCGGGCGCATGCGGCGCGACCGGCTGGCCGTCGAGTGCCACCACCAGTGGCGCGTGGCCCTCGAACCGCAGTCCGAAGATGCGGGCGTTGGCGGCGTTGATCAGCCGCAGCCGGACCCGCTCGCCGGCCCGCACCTCGACGCTTTCGCGTACCGCGCCGTTGACCGTCACCGAGTTGCCGATCCGGCCCATCATCGCGGCGTCGTGCATGTTGCCGAAGTCGGGGCTGATCGACGCGTCGGCCAGCAGCCGCCAGTCGTCCAGCACCCAGGTCAGGTCGCGGTCGATGCCGACCGGCGGCTCCGCCTCCTCGACGATCAGCGGCCCGGCCAGCCCGCGGTCGACCTGCTCGAAGCCGCGCTGGTGCGGGTGGTACCAGAAGGTCCCGGCATCGACGGCCTCGAACTCGTAGACGAAGCTCTGGCCCGGCGCGATCGGCCGCTGGGTCAGGCCCGGCACCCCGTCCATGGCGTTCGGCACGCGCATCCCGTGCCAATGCACGGTGGTGTCCTCGGCCAGTGCGTTCTCGACCAGGATCCTCAGCCTTTCGCCCTGGCGGACCCGGATCTCGGGGCCGGGAACCCGGCCTTCGAACGCCCATACCGCGGTCTCCGGATACGGTACCGGCGCCAGGCGGGCCGTGGCCGGTGCCGCCCTCAGGCGGAACCCACGCGGTTCAGCCCGCGCCGGCAGGCCGGCTGCGGACAACAGTGCGGCGGCGCCGCCGCCGGCCAGCATGGTCCGGCGGGTGAAGGCGGCGGGCGGGCTCGAGGCGGGCGGGGTCGAACGGGAGCGGGATGACTGCATCGGGATCGCGGTGCCGCACGGGCTGTGGAAACACCCCGGCATTCTGGCACGGCGGGCGGCGTCGCGACACTCGCGACCGCGTGTCCGGTGAGTCGGTTTCCTGCCGCAGCGCAGCAACCGCCCGGCGACCGCAATTCGGAATAAGTGCCGGCCCTGTCGGCCAGAATCCCTCCGGTTTGGCATTTGTCGTCGAATTCGAATAAGTTCTGTCGCTCCTGCGACAAACGAGGACAGACGAATGACGCTGTTGACCAAGGCCGAAGAGATTTCCGACGTCGCATTCGGATTCATGGGCTCGAAGGCCTTGTTTGCGGCGCTGCACCACGGCGTCTTCACGCGGCTCGCGCAGGGACCGATGACGGCCGAGCAGGCGGCCGAGGCGACCGGCCTGCATCCGGAGCGGGCGCGCACGCTACTGACCGCGCTCGCCGCCCTCGGGATGGTGTCGTCCGAGGACGGGCGGTTCGCCAACTCGCCGGCGGCGGACGCCTTCCTGGTCAAGGGCGCCAAGCATGATTTCGGCGACTACCTGCGCCTGCAGGTGGACCGGCAGATGTACGGGCTGCTCGACCAGATCGAACTGGCGCTGGCGAACAAGCTTCCTGACGACGCCACCGGCTCCTACGCCGAGTGGTTCTCCGATCCAGAGGAGGCGCGGCTGTACTCCCGCAGCCAGCATTCCGGGTCGCTGGGCCCGGCCCGCGGCCTGGCGCGCCGCATCGACCTGTCCGGCGGCAAGCGCTTGCTCGATGTCGGCGGCGGTACCGGCGCCTTCGCGATCACACTGTGCCAGGCGTTTCCCGACCTGAAGGCGACCGTCGTCGACTTCCCGAACGTCGCGGTCATCGGCGAGGCCTATGTGGCGAAGGCCGGCCTGCGCGACCGCATCACCTACGTGCCCGGCGACGCCCTGCGTGCCGACTGGCCGACCGGGCAGGACGCGATCCTGATGTCGTACCTGTTCTCCGGGGTACCGGGTGACGAGCACGAGGGCCTGCTGGCCCGCGCCTTCGACCATCTGGCGCCGGGCGGCCGGCTGCTGATCCACGACTTCATCGTATCGGCCGACCGCACCGGCCCCAAGCTGGCGGCACTCTGGCAGCTCCAGCACACCGCCTTCACGCCGGAGGCCCGCTCGCTCGACGACGCCTGGCTGGCCGACGAGCTGCGCGCCACCGGCTTCGAGGAAGTGTCGGTGGAGCCGATGATCCCGGGCATGACCATGCTGGCCGAGGGCACCCGGCCGGCCTGACGGCCGCCCGTCGGCGGGACTTCTGCCTGGAACACGGGAGCCGGAATCGCTACCATAGCCTGTGACCGCCACAGATGGGTCCCCGGGTGGACCATCCAGAGGGGTAGCGGTGGCGGCGCTGGCCGGGGATCCCAGGCCGGCACCCGCCGTCCAGGTCAGCCGATGAACCCGTGAGCGCGCCCCGACCATGAGCGACCCGAACGCCCCCCGGCCGGTCGGCGACTGGCAGACGGCCGCCCCGATCGACGCCGGATTTGCTACCGATCTCGACGACCGGCTGGCCGTGGCCGCGCTCGACCCGCGCTACCGGAACCTGCACGCGGTGCTGGTCGCCCGCAACGGCAGGCTGGTGGCGGAGCGGTATTTCGAGGGCAGCGACGAGCGGATGGGGCAGCCGCTCGGCCGGCGCGCCTTTGGGCCGACGGACCTCCACGACCTGCGCTCGGTCAGCAAGAGCGTGGTCGGACTGCTCTACGGAATCGCCCTGGCCGACGGCCTCGTACCGCCACCGGAGGCCCCTCTGCTGGACCGGTTCCCCGGCTGTTCCGACCTGGCGGCAGACCCGGTGCGGCGGCGGCTCACCGTGGCCCACGCCCTGACCATGACGCTCGGGACCGAATGGGACGAGGGCCTGTCCTACGCCGATCCGCGCAACAGCGAACGGGCCATGGAACTCGCCGACAACCGTTGCCGCTACATCCTCGACCGGCCGATGGCCGCCGAACCCGGGACGCGGTGGGCCTACAACGGCGGCGCCACCGCGCTCCTGGGGCGGCTGATCGCCGACGGCTCCGGCATGGACCTCCACGGCTTCGCCGAGAGTCGATTGTTCGATCCGCTCGGTATCGCACCGACCGAATGGATGCGCGGCAATGACGGCGTCTGCATGGCCGCATCCGGCCTGCGCATGCGACCGCGCGACCTCGCGAAGATCGGCCGGCTGGTCCTCAATGGCGGGAGCTGGAACGGCCGCCGGGTCGTCGAGGAGAGCTGGGTGGAGGCATCGCTCCGCCCGCAGGCCTCGACCGGCGACCTCGATTACGGTTTCCAGTGGTGGCTCGGGCCGCCGGCGTCGGACGGACTGCCGAGCTGGGCCGCCGGCTTCGGGAACGGCGGCCAGCGGCTGTTCCTCGGACCGCGGCTGGGGCTGGCCGTCGCGGTGCTGGCAGGGAACTACAACGAGCCCGAAGCCTGGCGGGTGCCGGTCGCCGTCATAACCGAAATCGTGCTGCCGGCCGTGACGAAGCGCTGATCCGGCGGAAGCTCCCTATCGACTCTGGCCCGCTCCGCGCTATGTATCGGCCGTCATTCCGCCCACGCCCAGCCCAACGGAGGATTCCCCATGCCCATGCAATACCTGCACACCATGGTCCGGATCAGCGACGTCGACGCCAGCCTGCGGTTCTATCGCGATCTCCTCGGCATGAAGGAGGTCCGCCGCTACGAGAGCGAGAAGGGCCGCTTCACGAACATCTTCCTGGCCGCCCCGGCGGACGAGGCCGACGGCGCTTCCGACAAGAAGGCGCCGCTGCTGGAGCTGACCTACAACTGGGATCCCGAGGACTACAAGACCGGCCGGTCCTGGGGTCACCTGGCGTTCCGGGTCGACGACATCTACGCGACCTGCAAGAAGCTCCAGGACAACGGCGTGACCATCAACCGGCCGCCGCGCGACGGCTACATGGCGTTCGTGAAGTCGCCGGACGACATCTCCATCGAGCTGCTGCAGGACGGCGGCGCCAAGGATCCGGCCGAGCCCTGGGCATCGATGGCCAACACCGGCAACTGGTAGCGGCCTCCCCTTCGCGCGCCGCCGCGTCGGCCGCGAGGGGGAACCCCGTTTCGCGCCACACGTTGCGCAGTCGTTGCCGGCCGACCGGCAGCCCGAGGCGCAATTGAACGGATCCACCATGGCAGCCTTCGATCGCCGTTCCTTCCTGCAGCTCCTGCTCGCCGCCGGCACCGCACGGGTGATCGGCGGCAGCGGTCCGGCCGAGGCCGCGACCGGTCTGAAGTTCGGACCACCGGAGCCGTTCTCGTTCGACTGGCTCAAGGATCACGCCAGGGAGCTTGCGGCCCGACCCTACGAGGCGCCGCCGCGGCCGGAGCCGGCGATCGTCGCGAAGATCGACTACGACGCCCACGGCAAGCTGCGCTACCGCAAGGAGTTCTCGCTGTACCGTGAGGGCGCCTACCCGGTCTCGTTCCAGCATGTCGGTATGTTCTTCCCGAAGACCGTGCGCATGCACGCGATCGACGGCGGCACCTCCCGCGAGGTGCAGTACGACCCGACCTACTTCACCGTCGACCAGGGCCATGTCGCCGCCGCACTCGGCCAGGAACCGTCGGCCTTCGCCGGGTTCTGGGTGCACGACCCGCTGACCAAGGGCGACCTGGACAAGGTCGAACCCTGGGCGACCTTCCTGGGGGCATCGTATTTCCGCGGAGTCGGCGAACTCGGCCAGGTCGGGCTGTCGGCCCGCGGTATCGCCCTCGCTCCCGGTGCCCCCGGCTCCGAGGAGTTCCCGGATTTCGTCGCCTACTGGTTCGAGCCGGCCGCGCGTTCCGAAGACCCGGTCACGGTCTACGCGCTGCTGAGCGGCCCGTCGGTCACCGGCGCGTACCGGTTCCTGCTGTACCGCACCGCCGGCGTGGTGATGGACATCGAGGCCAGCGTCCATCCGCGCCGCACCATCGACCGCCTGGGCCTGGCGCCGCTGACCTCCATGTACTGGTTCTCGGAGACCGCCAAGCCGGCGATGGTCGACTGGCGCCCCGAGGTTCACGATTCCGACGGCCTGGCCATGTGGAGCGGCTCCGGCGAGCGGATCTGGCGACCGCTCAACAACCCGCCGCAGGTCACGATCTCCAGCTTCCAGGACGACAACCCGCGCGGTTTCGGGCTGTCGCAGCGCGACCGCAGCTTCGACCACTACCTGGACGGCGTGAAGTACGAGAAGCGGCCGACGGCCTGGATCGAGCCCCGCAGCGACTGGGGCAAGGGTGTCGTCCAGCTGATCGAGCTTCCGACCGACGACGAGATCCACGACAACATCTGCGCCATGTGGGTGCCGAACGCCCCGCATGGCGCCGGCCAGCATATCGAACTCGCCTACCGCCTGCACTGGCTGGCCGACGAGCCGCACCCCGGCGAACTCGGGCGCTGCGTCGCGACCCGCCTCGGCAACGGCGGCCAGCCCGGCCAGCCGCGGCCACGGGGCGTGCGCAAGTTCATGGTCGAATTCCTCGGCGGTCCGCTCGCCGACCTGCCGTTCGGCACCCTGCCGGAAGCGGTCCTGACGGCGTCGCGCGGCCGGTTCTCCTACGTCGTCACGGAAGCGGTCCCGGACGATGTCCCGGGCCATTGGCGAGCCCAGTTCGACCTGGAGGCCGACGGATCGGAACCGGTCGACATGCGCTGCTTCCTGCGCACCGGCGACACCGTTCTGACCGAGACCTGGCTGTACCAGTACCACCCGACGACGCCGAACTAGGGGGGGCCGTTCGCCGATCACGTCGGATCGACGTGATCGGATCAGGTTACGGGGTCGGCCTGCTGCGCGTTACCCCTGCGGGCCCCACAGCCGCCGGATCGCCTCGGCGCTGTCCCGGAATGCGGTCAGCACGGCCGGATCGAAGTGCTCCGGTTGGCAACGTTCGTCGCCTTCCAGGATGATCCGGCAGGCGGCATCGTGATCGAGTGCCGGCTTGTACGGCCGCGCCGCCCGCAGGGCATCGTAGACGTCGGCCACGGCCACCATCCGCGCCACCAGCGGGATCGCCTCGCCGGACAGGCCGGTCGGGTATCCGGTGCCGTCGAAGCGCTCGTGGTGGTGCAGCGCCGCCTGGACCACCAGGCCGTCCGGGTCGTAGCCGGCCTCCTCGAGCAGCATTGCGCCGTGACCGGCGTGCCGGCGAACCTCGCTGATCTCCAGGGCGGTCAGGCCGCTTTCCTTCGCGAACAGGTCGTCCGACATCGCGCTGCGCCCGACGTCGTGCATGGTGCCGGCATAGGCGAAGGCTGCCGCCGCGGCCTCGTCATGGCCGAGCGCGGTCGCCAGAAGATGCGTGATCAGCCCGACCTTCGAGGCATGCTGGTGCAACACCTCTCCGCTGGCATGCCAGATCGGCTCCACCGCGCCGGCCTTGCCGTCCGACGCCCGCTGCTGCCCGGTCATGGCTCCGCCCTCCATCCGCCGTCACGAGTTCGTGTACCGGCAGTATCGGAGCCGCATCGGGCAAAGGCAAAGCCCGCAAACACGGAGCCGGTTTCACCGGAGTCCGGTCGTCACCCGCGTGCGCTCGTCAGACCCGCGGGTCTTCCCAGAACCGCTGGTCCATGGACAGCGCCGGGCGATCACAGCCGGCGCCGCCGACGACCTTGGCGGGAACCCCCGCGACGGTGGTATTCGGCGGCACGTCGCGCAGCACCACGCTGCCGGCCCCGACACGCGAGCACTGTCCGATCTCGATGTTCCCGAGGATCGTCGAGTTGGCGCCGATCAGGGCGCCGCGGCGCACCTTGGGATGCCGGTCGCCGGTCTCCTTGCCGGTCCCGCCGAGGGTCACGCCGTGCAGCAACGAGACTTCGTCCTCGATCACCGCGGTCTCGCCGACCACCACGCTGGTCGCGTGGTCGATCATGATGCCGCGGCCGATCGTGGCAGCCGGATGGATGTCGACGCCATAGACCTCGGAGGTGCGCGATTGCAGGTAGAGCGCCATCGCCCGCCGGTTGTTGGCCCACAACCAGTGCGCCACCCGGTGTGCCTGCAGGGCCTGGAACCCTTTGAAATACAGGAACGGTTCCAGATAACTGGTGCAGGCCGGGTCGCGGTCGAATACCGCCGAGAGGTCGGCGCGCACCTGTTGCCCGATATTGGTTTCGCCGTGAACCGCCTTGTCGATGGTCTGCCGCAACGACAGCCCGGTGATCGACTCCGATCCGAGCTTCTGGGAGAGATGGTAGGCCAGCGCATGTTCAAGCGTGTCATGAGCCAGGACCGTGGCGTGCAGGAAACTGGCCAGTGCCGGCTCCTCCCGGGCGGTCGCTTCGGCGTCGACGCGCAGGCCGTCCCAGATCGGATCGACCTTCACTGCCGCCCGGCGCGGCCATTGGGCTTCGGCTTCGGCCATCGGATTTCCTCCTCGCCAGACGTCCCTCGATCGAACCGCCACGCGTCCGTGCCCCAGAGCTTGTGACGGAGTCTAGCCCTTTCAAGCATTCGCCGTCACCACCAGCCGGGAACGGGTGCCGTTCCAGGATTTCATCCCGGTCAGCCGGATCCAGCCGTCCGGATCCGATCGTCTCGTTGGAGTTTTAACGACACTTTAATCGATCTGGTGCTAAATGGAGCGATAGCCCGGCAAGGCGAGGCGCGAATGACGACCGAACTACCGCCGGTCGACCTCTCCGGAGTCGAGGCCGACCACGGCCTCTCGGAGCGCACTCCAGCCACGGACATCGCCGTGGTGCGGAGGACTCTGCGCCGCATGACGATGGTGCTGACCACCGTCGTCCTGTTCTCGATCCCTGCCCTGTTCGCGCTTGCCGGCGTCCGGGCACTGCATGAGCGTGCCCTGCTGGAGGCGACGGTGACCGCCGAACGTGTCGCCGACCATGCGCGGTCCGCCGGGTCGGAGTGGCAACAGGCCCCAGGTGACCTGCGCAAGGTGCTCGACCTGGTGCCGACCATGGGCATCCAGGTCGAGCGGACGCTGCTCGGTCCCGAGGGCGGGGTCCTGCTGGCGCCGGCACAGCCGGCGGCCCGCCCGGTGCTGCGTTCGCGCGCATCGGTAATGGTGAGCGGAACGCGCGTGGGCGAGGTCGTGGTCGCGGTCAGCCTGCGCGGGACCCTGATCGAGACCGCCCTGGTCTTCGGCTTCGCGGCCCTGGTGGCGACCGGCCTGTACCTGGTCATCGACCGGGTCGCGCTTCGCGCGCTGCGCCATGCCCTCGACCATCTGCAGACGGCCCTGCGCGAACGCGATCGGGCCCTGCAGGAGACGTCCGACGCGCTCTCGCTGCTCGGTCGCCAGAACGCCCGGCTCAAATCCACCTCCGAAGAGCTGTCGCGGGCCCGCGATGCCGCGCTCACCGCCGACCGGTCGAAGTCGATGTTCCTGGCCGCCATGAGCCATGAGTTGCGCACCCCGCTGAACGCCATCATCGGGTTCTCCGAGGTCATGGCCCGCCAGCTGTACGGGCCGATCGGCCACCAGAAGTATCGCGACTACGCGACCGACATCAGGGCCAGCGGCGATCACCTGCTGGCCCTGATCGACGACGTCCTCGACCTGTCGCGGGTGGCGGCGGGCAAGCTGTCCCTGCGGCGCGAGCCGCTCGACGTCCTGGAGCAGGTCGAGGGATGCTGCCGGCTGGTCGAAGGTCGGGCCACCGATGCCGGCATCCACCTTGAGCACACGGCCCGCAACGCGGTCGAGCCGGCGATCCTCGGGGACCGCGTCCGGTTCCGGCAGATCCTCCTCAACCTCCTGACCAACGCCGTCAAGTTCACCGAGCGCGGTGGCCAGGTGAAGGTGGAAACCGAGACCGGCCCCGACCGGGCCGTCACCGTGCGGATCTCCGACACCGGGATCGGCATGTCGAGCGTCGATCTCGAGCGTGTCTTCCGACCGTTCGAGCGGATCGATGTCGGCACCTCGCGCCCGACCGAAGGTGCCGGCCTGGGCCTCGCCCTCAGCCGGGCCCTGGTGCGCGAGCATGACGGCGAACTGAATATCGCGAGCGCGCCCGGCAAGGGCACGACGATCACGCTCACCTTCCCGAGCCTGGTCGGAGGCTCCGCCGCCGACCCCCGCCGGCAGATGTCGCTCGAAGACGCCCTGCGCGACGACGGCGCGGCGGCGGGTTAGACCCGCGGGCAACCGGCACCCAGAAGCCATAGCAAGATACGACGAAGCGACCTTTCTGTTGGCAACAGTTGGCATGCCAACTAATATCGGGCGATGGAACGTTCCGACCTGCACCGCAACTTCGGATTCCTGATCCACGACGTCGCCCGGCTGATGCGCGTCGCCTTCGACCGGCGCGGCCGGGAACTCGGCCTGACCCGCTCGCAATGGTGGGTACTGACCGCCCTCTACGCTCAGGAAGGGGTCACCCAGTCCGAGTTGGCCGCCTTCATGGACCTGGAAAAGGCGACCCTCGGCCGCCTGCTCGACCGGCTCGAGGAGAAGGAGTGGATCGAACGGCGCGCCGACCGCCTCGACCGCCGGATCAAGCGTGTCTACATGACCGACCGGGTGCAGGGCCTGATGCGCTCGCTGCGCGCGATCGCCGCCGACATCCGCACCGATGCCAGCAAAGGGATCGAGCGCGACCGATACGAGGTCTTCGTGGATACCCTTTTGCAGATCAAGGCCAACCTGCACGCCTTCGACGAACTGCGCGGACCGACGCCGGAAGCTCAGCGCGAGGCGGCGGATGACTGATCGGGCCGAGGCGGCCCAGCAGTCCGAGCCAGGCGTCGCTGCGAACATGCGGGCCCGGCGCGGGCGCGGGCGCCGCCTGCGTCGGTTGCTGCTGCTGGTGCTGGTGCCGCTGGTGATGATCCTCGCCGGTACCGCCTGGTACGCCTTGACCGGCCGCTACATCACCACCGAGAACGCCTATGTGAAGGCACATGTGATCGCGGTGTCGACGGACATCGACGGACGGGTGGTCGAGGTGATGGTCCGCAACGACAAGCGGGTCAAGGCCGGCGACGTGCTGTTCCGCCTGGACCCCGATCCGTACTGGCTGCAGTTGCAGATCGCCGAAGCCAAGATTTCGTCGGTCCGCAACGCCATCGACGGGATGCGGGCCGAGTACCGCCAGATCGAGGCCGAGATCGACGAGGGCCTCGCGACCGTGCGCTTTTACGAGCGCGAGGCCGTGCGGCAGCGCGCACTCGCGAAGACCGGCGCCGGCACCGCGGCCAAGCTGGACGAGGCCGAGTTCGAGGTGGTCGCTGCCCGACAGCAGGTGCGCGGGCTGCGCGAGAAGATCCGCAAGGTACTGGCCGAGCTGGGCGGCGACCCGGTACGCGCCGCCGAGCTGCACCCGCACTACCTGGAAGCGCTGGCCGAGCGCAACATGGCCGAACTGCGCCTCGGCTACACCGAGGTGCGCGCGCCGGCCGACGGCATCGCGACCCAGATGCACCTGGAGCCGGGCGAATGGCTGGAAGAGGGTAAACCGGCGTTCGGGCTGATCGAGATCGACGAGACCTGGGTGGTCGCCAACCTCAAGGAGACCGAACTCGCCCACTTGCGCGAAGGTCAATCGGTCGAGGTCTCGGTGGATGCCTATCCCGACGCGAAGTGGCAGGCGCGGGTGACCTCGATCGCCCCGGCAACCGGCGCCGAGTTCGCGGTGTTGCCGCCGCAGAACGCCTCCGGCAACTGGGTCAAGGTGGTCCAGCGCGTCCCGGTCCGCATCGACCTCGAACCGGCCGAGGGAAACCCGCCGCTGCGCGCCGGCATGACCGCCTCGATCTCGATCGACACCGGCCGCGAGCGCCCGCTGCTGACGATCGCCCGCGAGGCCCTCGCCAACTGGCGCGAGGACCGTGCCCAGGCCAAGGTCGAATGACCCGGGCGCCCCGGGTTCCGGCCGACGCGGCGCGGTCGCCGCAAACGATTGCTTGACTATATAGTTGATATCAACATTATAATTGCATGCCAAACCCCGGCGACCTCCCCTTCGACATCACCCTGAAGGTCCGCGATGCCTGCGTCTGCCTGCACGTGCAGCGGGCGGCGCGGGCGCTGGCCCGGCGCTATGACGAGGCGCTGCGGCCGGTCGGGATCACCAACGGCCAATTCTCGCTGATGATGTCGCTCAACCGGCCGGAGCCACCGCGCATCCGCGAGATCTCCAGCCTGTTGGCCATGGACCGCACCACCCTGACGGCCGCGCTGAAACCGCTGGAGCGGCGCGGCCTGGTGACGGTATCGGTCGACGAGCAGGACCGGCGCGGCCGACGCCTGTCGCTTACCGAGGCGGGGCGCGGGATGCTGGTCCAGGCTATGCCGATCTGGGAGCGCACACAGGCCGAGATCGAAGCGCTGGTCACCGGCTCGGATCCCGACACCCTGCGCGCCGACCTGCGGGCCCTGTCCTAGACGATCGGGGCGGCCGGCGCGGCACGCTGGCGTCGAACGGCAGTTCCACGGCACGATGACCGGGAACAAGGAGGCCATCTCCGACAGGGCTGATCCCGGCGCTGGTCACCCGCGCCGGCTGCGGCTCCAGGTCACCGGACGGCGCTATTTCGGTAATCCCACGTGAAAATAGCGAATTACCCGAAGAGCACCGCGATCATCGATGGCGTAACTGTCGACAGTTCCACGCGAGCCTTTCCCTCGGGGCCGAGACTGCGCTAATCCCCGTCCATGGCGGCGCGCGCACTCATGTTCCAGGGCACCGGGTCCGACGTCGGCAAGTCGCTGATCGTTGCCGGGCTGTGTCGCCTGTATGCCCGCCGCGGCCTGCGGGTGCGGCCGTTCAAACCGCAGAACATGTCGAACAATGCCGCGGTCAGCGCCGACGGCGGCGAGATCGGCCGCGCCCAGGCCCTGCAGGCGCGCGCCGCCGGCATCGAGCCGACCGTCGACCTCAACCCGGTGCTGCTGAAGCCGGAGACCGACACCGGCGCCCAGATCGTCGTGCACGGTCGCCGGCTGGGGCACGCCCGGGCCCGCGAGTTCCAGGCGCTGAAACCGACCTTGCTGGCCGCCGTCCTGGAGAGTGCGGCCCGGCTGGCCGACAGCAGCGACCTGGTGCTGGTCGAAGGCGCCGGCAGCCCGGCCGAGATCAACCTGCGCGCCGGCGACATCGCCAACATGGGCTTCGCCGAAGCTGCCGGCGTCCCGGTCGTTCTGATCGGCGACATCGACCGCGGTGGCGTGATCGCGGCCCTGGTCGGGACCCATGCCGTGCTCGACCCCGCCGACCGGGCGCGGGTCGCCGGTTACCTGATCAACCGCTTTCGCGGCGACCCGACGCTGTTCGACGACGGGCTGCGGGCGATCGGCGACCGCACCGGCTGGCCCGGGTTCGGGGTGGTCCCGTGGTTCGCCGATGCGGTCCGGCTGCCGGCCGAGGACGCCGTCGCGCTGGAGCGGCCGGCGACGACCGGCAGCACGGCCGACGGCGGGAGGGTGGTCGTCGCGGTCCCGAAGCTGTCGCGGATCGCCAACTTCGACGACCTGGACCCGCTCGGCGCCGAACCGGCGGTCGACCTGCGGATCGTCCAACCCGGCCGGGCGCTGCCGGGCGACGCCGATCTGGTGCTGCTGCCCGGCTCCAAGTCGACGATCGGCGATCTGGCGTTCCTGCGGGCGCAGGGCTGGGATGTCGACATCGCCGCCCATGTCCGGCGCGGCGGCCGGGTGCTGGGGCTGTGCGGCGGCTACCAGATGCTCGGCCGGGTCGTAAGCGACCCCGACGGAATCGAGGGCCCGCCCGGCGCGGCCGCGGGCCTCGGCCTGCTCGACGTCGAGACCGTGCTGAGCCCGGACAAGACGCTGACCCGTACCGCCGCCCGCCACCTCGCCACCGGCAAGCCGGTGGTGGGCTACGAGATCCATATCGGCCGCACCGAGGGTCCGGACCGCGCCCGCCCGGTCCTGGCGCTGGCCGACGGTCGGGCCGAGGGCGCGACCTCGGCCGACGGCCGGATCGCCGGCTGCTACCTGCACGGCCTGTTCGTCGCCGACGGCTTCCGGCGCGCCTACCTGCAGGGGCTGGGTGGCCGGGGCGATCCGACCCTCTGCTTCGATGCCTCGATCGACGCGGTGCTGGACCGCTTGGCCGACCACCTGGCAGCGCATCTCGATACCGAGGCGCTGCTGGCGGCGGCCCGGCCCATGACGGTACCGCGATGATCGACACCCTGGACGTTCGCACCCTCGCCGTCGTCACGGTGCTGGTCTTGCTGTCGGTGACCGGCGTCCTGACGCTGGTCTATGTCAACCAACGGGTCTATGCCGGCTTCCGCCTGTGGCTCGTCTGGCAGGCGACGGTCACCGCGGGGATCCTGATGTTCGCGGTGCGTGGCCCGGACCCCGGGCCCTGGATGCTGCTGCTGACCAACGTGCTGCTGCTGAGCGCGCCGGCCCTGCTGTTCGACGGGCTGGTCCGCTTCCACGGCCTGTATCCGACACGGATCCAGGCCCGGTTGAACTATGCGCTGGTCGCCGTCGCCCTGCTGGTCCAGATCTGGTTCTGCTTCATCGAGCCGGACGAGAACGGCCGGATCGTCGTGTTCTCGGTGACTCGCGCCATCATCCAGTTGCGCTGCGCGGTCGAGCCACTGCGGCTGCCCAGCGCCCGCCGCAGCGCGGCGTTCTGGCTGCTGGCGGGCATTCTGGCCGCAGTGGGCGCCACCGAGCTGCACCACGCCTGGCTCGGCCTGCAGGCGGCACCGATCGCCAACCTGATGGACAGCGACAATGTGCGGGTGTCGCTGATCTTCGCGATCGTTGCCGACGTGCTGACCGCCTATGGGCTGATCCTGCTGACCAACGAGCGAATCGAGGCCGAACTGCATGCCGCCCACCGCGACATCGAGGTGCTGGCGCGGACCGACAGCCTGACCGGGCTGTGGAACCGCCGGCACTTCGAGGACACGCTGGAGGCCGAGATCGAGCGGGCCCAGCGCTATGGCACGCCGCTGTCGCTGCTGGCGCTCGACGCCGATCACTTCAAGCGCGTCAACGACGAGCTGGGCCACCATGCCGGCGACGCGGTGCTGCGCGATATCGCACGGCTCATCGGCGTCCGCATCCGCCGTTCCGACGTACTCTGCCGCTGGGGCGGCGAGGAGTTCATGGTGCTGGTCCCCGGTACCGGCGTCCGCCAGGCGGCGGTCATGGCCGAGAAGATCCGGCAGGGCATCGCCGCCCATGTCTTCGACCAGGTCGGGCCGCTGACGGTCAGCATCGGGGTCGGCGAGGTCGCGCCGGGGGAGGCCGCGGACGCCTGGCTGCGACGTGTCGACGCCGCGCTGTACGACGCCAAGCAGCAGGGCCGCAACTGCGTGACGGTCGCCGGCGGAACGACGGCCGAGATGCCGGCAGCGTGATTTCCGGCCGTCCGGCATCGGCATCGGCAACCGGTCAGCGACGGAGATTCGACCGACATACCCCCGTCGTTCGAGACGCTTGGACCCGGCCGGCGATTCGTGCCAGCCTGATCCAGGCTATTGTCCGACGTCCTGTCGACCGACCCTTTCCGACCGTACGCCCAAGAACGCGATCAACGCGTCGGCACGAAGTCGGGGGAGGGTCGCCGATTCAATCCATCCGGGGAGACATCATGAAATATCTGGCTGGAGTACTCGCAGTCGCCTTCCTGTCGACCGCGGCCCATGCGGCGGCGCTCAAGACCGGCGTCGACGGCACCTTCGCGCCGCACGCCATGCCGACCCTGAGCGGTGGCGTCGAAGGCTTCAACATCGACCTCGCGAACGAGATCGGTGAACGCACCAAGCGCGGCATCGTTATCGATTCGACCCAGTTCTCGGGGCTTCTCCCGGGCCTGCAGGCCGGTACGTACGACTTCATCGCCGCGCCGACCACGGTCACCAAAGAACGCGCCGAGAACCTGCTGTTCACCGAGGGTTATCTGAACACCGACTACGTGTTCGTGATCCTCAGCAATACGCCGGACATCAAGGACTTGAGCGAGCTCAAGGGCAAGACCATCGCGGTCAACCGCGGCTCGGTGTACGACAGCTGGGCGCGCGGCCTGACCGACAAGATCGGCTGGACGATCGAGAGTTTCGGGACCAACACCGACGCGGTGCAGGCGGTCATCGCCGGTCGCGCCTACGCCAATGTCGCCGGCAACACGGTCTCGGCCTGGGTGGCGAAGAAGAACCCGCGCGTCAGGCTCTCCTACCTGCATTCCACCGGTCTCGTCTGGGCCGCGCCGGCCCGCAAGGACGACCCGGAGATGCGCAAGCTGGTGGAGAACGCGATCGAGTGCATGAAGCTCGACGGCACCATGGCCGCCATGCACGAGAAGTGGTTCGGCAGCAAGCCGGCGGCGGGCTCGGCCGCGGTCACGGTGTACCCGGGCTACGGCGTTCCCGGCATGCCGGGCTACGATCCGACCGAGCACACGCCGAGCTGCGGCTGATCGTCGACCTGCGGGCGGCGGCGGCATCGCCGCTGCCCGCGGTCGAGTCCCGCGTTCCCGTGCCGGAGGTTTCCGCTTGACCAATACCGAGCCGATGCTGGACGTCGCCGGCCTGCGCAAGAGCTTCGGCGCGCTCGAGGTGCTGCGCGGCATCGACCTGACGGTACGGCCGCAGGAGCTGGTGTTCGTGATCGGGCCGTCGGGCTCGGGCAAGAGCACCCTGCTGCGCTGCTGCAATCGGCTGGAGGAGCCCGACGAGGGCTCGATCCGGGTCGACGGGGTCGAGCTGCTGGATCCGAAGACCGACATCAACGCCATGCGACGGCGCATCGGCATGGTGTTCCAGTCGTTCAACCTGTACCCGCACATGACGGTGCTGGGGAACGTCACCCTGGCGCTCCGCAAGGCACTGGGGAAGAGCCGCGCGGAAGCCCGCGAGATCGGCGGGGCGGCGCTGGCCCGGGTCGGCCTGGCCGACAAGGCGGACGCCTATCCCGCCCAGCTGTCCGGCGGCCAGCAGCAACGCGCGGCGATCGCCCGGGCGGTCGCGCTGGAGCCCAAGATCATGCTGTTCGACGAGCCGACCTCCGCCCTCGACCCGGAGCTGGTCGGCAGCGTGCTGACGGCGATGCGCGAGCTGCGCGACGCCGGCATGACCATGGTGGTGGTCAGCCACGAGATGCGCTTCGCCCGCGACGCCGCCGACCGCGTGATCTTCATGGACGACGGCCTGATCGTCGAGCAGGGGCCGCCGGAACAGATCTTCGGGGCGCCGCAGCACGACCGAACCCGCAGCTTCCTCGCCGACGTCGCGGCCTGAGGACCCCAGCATGGACCGGTTCGTCGACGCCTTCCTGAACCAGCGCGTCATCGACAAGTACCTGCCGGACATCCTGTGGGGCATGGTGGTCACGATCGAGGTCGCCGCCGCGGTGGTGGTGACCGGGATTCTCGGCGGCCTGCTGCTGGCGGCCCTGCGCAGCTTCCGGATCCGGGCCCTCAACGTCCTGATCGTGCTGATGGTCGACGTGTTCCGCTCGCTGCCGCCGCTGGTGATGATCCTGATCGCCTATTTCGGGCTGCCGAATGTCGGGCTCAGCCTGTCCGGATTCACGGTGCTGTGGCTGGTGCTGTCGCTGGTGCTGGCGGCGTTCGCCGAGGAGATCTTCTGGTCCGGCATCCTGTCGATCCGCAAGGGCCAGTGGGAGGCGGCGCGCAGCACCGGCCTCAACTTCGTACAGACCCTGGCCTGGGTGATCCTGCCGCAGGCGATCCGGATGACCGTGCCGCCGCTGACCAACCGCACCATCGCGATCACCAAGAACACCGCCCTCGGCGCCGTCATCGGGGTGCCGGAGATCCTGATGCAGGCGCAGACCGCCCAGAGCTTTTCCGGCAATGCCACGCCGCTGTTGCTCGGCTCGATCGCCTACATCCTGCTGTTCATCCCGGTGGTGGCGGTCGGGCGCTGGCTGGAGACCCGGTTCGCCTGGGGCCGGGCATAGGAGGCGGGCATGGAGTTGTTCGTCGACCAGTTCCTGAATTTCGAGATCATGCACCAGGCGTTGCCGCTGCTGCTGCGCGGCCTGGGCATGACCCTGCAGCTGTGCCTCGTGGTGGTGCCGCTCGGTCTGGCCGGCGGCCTGGCGGTCGCCCTGATCTGCCGGAGCCGGTGGCGGGCGGTGCGCTGGCCGGCCTTCGTCCTGATCGATTTCTTCCGCGCGGTGCCGCCGCTGGTGCTGCTGATCTTCATCTATGCCGGCCTGCCGTTCGCCGGCATCCGCCCGTCCCCGTTCGTCGCGGTCTGCGTGGCGTTCCTGCTGAACACCAGCGCCTACTACGGCGAGATCTACCGGGCCGGCATCGCGAGCATCGGCCGCGGCCAGTGGGAGGCGGCGCGCTCGACCGGCCTGAACTCGTTTCAGACCCTGGCCTGGGTGGTCATCCCGCAGGCGGTCCGCAACGTGCTGCCGGACCTGATCTCGAACACCGTCGAGGTCGTCAAGCTGACCTCGATCGCCAGCGTGGTGGCGATGCCGGAACTGCTGTACTCCGCCGACATGGCACGGTCGCTGACCTACAACCCGTCGCCGATCGTGGCGGCGGCGGCGATCTACCTCGCCCTGCTGTGGCCCTGCGTCCGCCTGCTCAGCCGGATGGAGCACCGGGTCGGGCGGTAAGCGCCCGTCGGCGGGTGGTTCCCGGATTGCGCTTCGCTTTTCCGGGATGACGTCGGAGAGGGGTGGCCCTCCTCGCGGTCCGGTAGCATTCAGGTGAGCATTCAGGTGACAGTGCATTCGATTGACGCACCTCACTGCCCCTCAACGCGATTCCCATTCGCAAGATATATGCACTGTCAGCAAAGCCATGCACTTCAAAATTGACACCGCCAGCCCAAGTCCGCGCGCGGCGTCGACGAGACACGGGCTGGCAAACCCGGGCGGGGCCGCGCTATCGTCCAGGCAAGAGCCGTCAACGATATCTCATAGGATGAAGCGCCATGGCCCTCGCAATCCGGCCGATCAATCCCCGCCGCGACGACTTCGTGGCCGAGGCCACCGGGATCGACATCGCCGCCGGGGTGTCCCCGGAAGTCGCCGCCCAGATCGAGGACGCCATGGACCGCTACGCCGTCCTGGTCCTGCCGGACCAGCGCATCGACGACGACCAGCAGTATGCCTTCTCGACCCATTTCGGGCCGATGGAGACCGCGACCGGCGACATCGCCCGCCAGGACGACCGCCGGCTGTCGATGGACATCAACGACATCTCGAACCTCGACAAGGACGGCAAGGTCCTGGCGCGCGACGACCGCCGTCGGCTGTTCGGCCTCGGCAACATGCTCTGGCACTCCGACAGCTCGTTCAAGCCGACGCCGGCGAAATACTCGCTGCTGTCGGCCCGGGTGATCCCGGGGGAAGGCGGCAACACCGAGTTCGCCGACATGCGCGCCGCCTGGGACGACCTCGACTCGAAGACCCAGGCCGAATGCCTGGACCTGGTGGCCGAGCACAGCCAGCTGTACTCGCGCGGTTCGCTCGGCTTCGACCAGTTCACCGATGACGAGCGCGCCAAATGGGAGCCGGTGCTCCAGCGCCTGGTGCGCCGGCACCCGCGGACCGGGCGGTTGAACCTCTATCTCGCGTCCCATGCCGGGACGATCCGGGGCTGGCCGGTGCCGGAGGCCCGGATGTTCCTGAAGGACCTGACCGAGCACGCCACCCAGCGAGAATACGTCTACTCGCATCGCTGGCGGCCCGACGACCTGGTGATGTGGGACAACCGGGTGGTCATGCACCGGGCCCGGCGCTACGACCACACCAAGCAGCGCGACATGCACCGCACCACCGTGGCCGACCGCGCGCCCACCCTGGAACAGCCGGTCTGAGGGCAGGCGGTCCGAGGGTGGCGCGCGTCGGCGGCCGAAGCCGGTCGTCTACTGACCGCCGCCGGCCTCGGCCAGCGTCGGGCTGGCTTGCGGGCTCTCGGCCGCCCGGCCGAACACGCGATTGAAGGTATCGAGCAGGCCGGGCCGGCCATCGGCAGCCGTGGTCTGCGGGGCAGCTTCCGGCGCCGGCGCCACCGGCAGCCTCGCCGGCGGGATGTCGTCGTCCGACAGCCGGCGTGCCGTCGCCAGCTGCTGCAGCAGTGCCGCGTCGATCTCGCCATCCGCCTCGACCCCGATCCGGCGCTGATAGGCGATCACCGCCGCCCGGGTCTTCGAGCCCATCAGCCCGTCGACCGGCCCCGGATCGAGGCCAGCTCCCGCCAGGGCGCTCTGGGCGCTGCGAATCATCGTACCGGGATCCTGCGGCGCTGCCGGAACGCCCGCGTCCCCAGCGGCCCCGGCTGCATCGGGAGCCTCGGCTACATCGGGAGTCCCGGTGACATCGGGACTCCCGGGCGCCGGGAGCCCGACGGCGCCCGCCGACGACCGGGCGACCGCGACCGGCTCGACCGGCGTCGGCGGGGCGACGGCATCGCCGCCGGCAGCCGACGGCGATGTTTCGCTGAGGCTGTCGGCGGCAACGGCCAGTTGGCCGCCGCCGTTCCGCTGCATTCCAAGCGTCAGGTATCCACCGGCAGCAGCAGCCGCGGCCAGCACCACCGCCGCGCCTACCAGCACCCGCCGCCCGGACGATGCCGGTCGCCGAGCCAGGGGTGTGTCGGCCCGCAGCTCCGGGATCCGCGACTCCGGGGTCTGCGACTCTGGGATCCGCGACTCCGGGGCCCGCAACTCTGGTCCCCGCAGAACCGGTCGCCCATCGGCGGCAGCGACATCGGTCATGCCGGCCTCAACGGCGACGGTCTCGGCGGGAGCCGCCACCGGTATGACCACGCTTACGGTCAGCGGCTGACGCATGGCGGCCATCGGTGGCGCGTACTGGACCGGTCCCGATGCCGCCAGCAGCGCCCAGGCGGGATCGGATTCGGAAGCCGCCCGTCCGTCGACCGCCGGCGCGCCGTCATGTCCGGCCCGCTGCAGATGGCGCCCCCGGATCGGGCTGGTGCGGAAATCTACTGCTGTACCGCCGCGTTGCATCTCCGTCCTCCACATCGCTCGGTTCGACCGCCGCGCCATTCCGGGACCGTTCCCGATGGCGGCGGCGCGGCCGGATATGGCCTGCCCCCCGCATAGAACCCCGCAGGACGCAGAATGTTTCATCGACCGTTATGAATTCGTGAATCCGCGGTCCGGCCCGCCGGCTACCGCGACCGGGGCCGCGACCGGGGCCGGGGCCGGGACCGGGGCCGGCAACGCCTACGACATCGGCGGCGCCTGGATCTCGCGCAGCAGCTTGCGGCGGATCTTGCCGAGATAGTCGCGATAGTTGTCGGCGCGGATGACGAAGGCGCCGACGCCACCGATCAACTCCGCCTCGAAATAGTCGCCGAGGCCGAGCACCTGGTTCTCGATCGCCAGCGCGTTGATGGTCGTGCCGGAGGCGATCACCGCTGCCCGCGCGCTGCCCAGCGCCTCGCCGTGGTTGTTGTAGCCGTCGCCGGACACGTCGATGGTGCGCCGCGTGCCTTCGTAGCCATTGCCCTCGAACAGGGAGTTGGCGAACAGGATGGCCGAGGAGATCGAGGTCGCCCCGCTCTGGATCTGCCGCGGCGCGCGGTCGATCCGGTCGGCGAAAGCGGCGGCGTCGGCCGCGTCACGGATCCGCGCCCAGGGCAGCACGATCTCGTTGCGCCCGGTACTGGCCCACTCCACCAGGGTGATCGCGATGGCGCCATGGACGCCGTTGCCGATCGCGGCGATCAGGTCGGGGTCGCGAAGGGCATAGGCCAGCCCTTCGAGCTGCAGGTTGAACTCGGCGTAGTCGACACTGGCCGAGGAATCGACCGCCAGCACCAGTTCGAGATCGACCGGCTCGGCCCGGGACTCGGTGGCGAGACCGGCCGCGGCGACGAAGACCAGGGAGGCGAAGACCAGGGACAGGAGCAGCTGGCGCATGGTGTATCAACGTATTGCTGGTGGGATGCCCCGGGGGACGGACGCCAGTCGAACCCGGCTTTCGGGCAAGCGTGAGGCGACGACCGCCTCGACGCCTTGCGGCGACGCCTCGCTCACCGTCAGGCTGCGGATCTCGCGGATCAGCTTGCGCCGGATGGCGTCGACATAGGCATCGTAGTCGTGGGCGACCTCGACGAAGGATCCGGCACCACCGATGACCCGGTCCTTGAAGTAGTAGTCCAGGGTCGGATGCTCGTTCAGGATCGCCAGGCCGTTGATGGTCACACCCTGGGCCACGACGACGCGACGGACGTCCTCGACGTTCCGGCCCTGATTGTTGCGACCGTCGCCGGACAGGTCGATGACCCGGCGCGCCGTCTCGAACGGGGCGGTGCGCAGCAGCGCCGTGCCGAACGCCAGCGCCCCGGCGATCGAGGTGGCGCCGGTCGGGATCGACCGCTCCAGGGTGTCGATGCGGTCGGCCATCGACCGCGCGCCGCCGGGACCGTCGATCAGGGTCCACCCGACCACCTGGACCTGCTGGGCCGCGCCCGCCCACTCGATCACCGCCACGGCGATCCGCCTGAGCGGCCCGGCGGCGATCGCCTCCGCCACCTCGCGGTCCCGGAACGCCGCGGCGAGCCCGCCGCGCTGCAGGGCGTATTCGGTGGCGTCGACGCTGGCCGAGGTATCGACCGCCAGGACCAGGGTCATGTCGACGGGCAGGTCCTGGGCAGTCGCCACCCGACCGGCCGTCGCGACGGCCATGGCCGCCGCCAGCAAGCCGGCCGACAGGCACCCTGTCACCCGGCATGCCCTCGCCCGGCGCGAGCTCATGGCGCCGCCACGATTCCGCCGGCCGCCTCCGGCAACCGCGCCAACTGGCCGTCGAACCGCTCCAGCCGGCTGACCGGGGCCTGTCCGATCTCGCGCAGCAGCTTACGGCGGATCGCCTCGGGATAGTCCGGGTAGTCGTTCGCCGCCATCACGAACGCACCGAAGCCGCCGATGACCCGCTCGCCGAAATACTCCTCGAGGTCGGGCATCTCGTTGAGGATCACCAGCGCGTTGATCGTGACGTCGCGAGCCAGCGTCGCCTCGCGGGCCAGGTCGATGCGGCGGCCCTGGTTCTGCACCCCGTCCGAGGAAATGTCGATCACCCGGCGCGCCGCCACGAAGCCGTTGCCGGCGAATTGCGCGGCCGCGAAATCCAGGGCGCCGGAGATCGACGTAACCCCCTCGTCGAAGGCTCGCTGCAGCCCGGCGATCTGGTCGGCGAAGGCGGTCGCGGCGGCCGCACCGTCGAGCCTGGTCCAGGGAATCCGGATGACCTGCTGGTAGCGTCCCGACCACTCGACCAGCGACACCGCGACCGACCCGAGCGGCCCGGCACCGATCGCCTTGTGCACCGCCGGATCGCGGAAGGCATCAGCCAGTCCGCCGACCTGCAAGGCGTACTCGCCGCCGTCGACGCTGTCCGATGAATCGATCGCCAGGATGAGCTCGAGGTCGACCGGCACCTCGGCCGCCGCCGATTCCGGCAGAATCCCGCCGGCCACGGCCAGCAGGACGGAGCCCACCAGCCTGCCGATGCCGGAACGTCCCTCCATGATCACAGACTTGCATCGGCAAGCCGCCAAATCCAGTGTGCCTGCTTGACCCATCACGGGCGTGTGTCCACACTCATACGCATACGAATGACCTGGACGCAGCGTCGCGAACCGGGTCCGTGACGACAGGGCAACGGCCGGAGACGGCGACATTGGGTTCCTATACGCGACCGGAACGTCTGGAAGACGCGTTGGCGGCTCTGCGGGAGCGGCCCTGGACGGTCATCGCCGGCGGCACCGACCACTATCCGGCGCGCGTCACCCACCACCGCGACGAGGCGATCCTCGACGTCACCGGCCTGCCCGAGCTCGGCGGCATCCGCCGCGACCCGGATGGCGGGCTGGTCATCGGCGCGACCGCGACCTGGAGCCAGGTCATCGCCGCCGAGCTGCCGGCCGCCTGCGACGGGCTGAAGGCCGCGGCCCGCGAGGTCGGCGGCATGCAGATCCAGAACCGCGGCACGGTCGGCGGCAACCTCTGCAACGCCTCGCCGGCGGCCGACGGGGTGCCGGCGCTGCTGTCGCTCGACGCCGAGGTCGAGCTGGCGTCGCTCGACGGCATCCGTCGGCTGCCACTCGACCGCTTCGTGCTCGGCAACCGCCGGACCGCCCGGCGGCCGGACGAGCTGCTGGCCGCGATCCGGATACCGGCGGCGGCCCTGGACGGCAGCAGCCGGTTCCTGAAGCTCGGCGCCCGTCGCTACCTGGTCATCTCGATCGTCATGGTCGCCGGAACCATGTCCACGGCGCCGGACGGCACGGTCGCGGCAGTCCGTCTGGCGGTCGGCGCCTGCTCGGCCGCGGCGTTGCGGCTGCGCGAACTGGAGGCCGCGCTGACCGGCCAGCCGGCACGGGATGCCGCGGCCATCGTCGGCGACGCGCATCTGGCCGGGCTGCAGCCGATCGACGACGTGCGGGCCGATGCCGGCTACCGGCGCGAAGCGGCCGGCGTGCTGGTCCGGCGCTGCCTGTCGGAACTGGCGACGGCTTGAGGGGGCGGCGATGACGAACGCCACGACGATCACGCTGACGGTGAACGGGGCCGAGCGGACCCTGACGGTCGACCCGGGGCGCCGGCTGGCCCGGGTGCTGCGCGACGACCTCGGGCTGACCGGCACCAAGGTCGGCTGCGACGCCGGCGACTGCGGTGCCTGCACGGTGCTGCTGGACGGTGCCCAGGTCTGCGCCTGTCTGGTGCCGGTCGCCCAGGCCGACGGCGCGGCGGTGGTCACGGTCGAGGGCCTGGCCGGGCCGGACGGCAGGCAGTCGGCGCTGCAGCGCGCCTTCCACCGCCACGGTGCGGCGCAGTGCGGGATCTGTACCCCCGGCATGCTGATGGCGGCGGCCGACCTGCTGGCCCGCGAGATGCGGCCGACCCGCGCACAGGCCATGGATGCGCTCGGCGGCGTGCTGTGCCGGTGCACCGGCTACCAGAAGATCGTCGAGGCGGTCCTGGACGTCGCCTCCAATGCCGCCGACCCGGCGATGCCGGAAACCGGCACCGCCGTCGGATCGCGGGTCGCGCGGCTGGACGGCGCCGGCAAGCTCGACGGCGCCGAATCCTATGCCGACGACGCGCATCCGGCCGGCACGCTCTGGCTCAAGGTCGTGCGTTCGCCGCACGCGCTCGCCGACTTCGCCCTGGGCGACACCGCCGGCTGGATCGCGGCGACGCCGGGCGTGGTGACGGTGCTGACCGCCGCCGACGTGCCCGGCCACAACAGCTTCGGAATCTATCCGACCCTGAAGGACCAGCCGGTATTCGCCGAACGCTTCGTGCGCTATCGCGGCGAGGCGGTAGCGGCCGTGGTGGTCGCCGACCGTGCCACCTTCGAGGCCCTGGATTTGGCCGGCTTCCCGATCGAGTGGTCGCCGCGCGACGCCGTCATCGGCATCGAGGCAGCGCTCGCCAACGGTGCGATGCAGCTTCACGAGGCCTCGCCGGGCAACGTGCTGATCCGCGGCCGGGTCGCCAGCGGCGACGTCGAGGCCGCCTTCGCCGGTGCCGACGCGGTCGTCGAGGGGGTTTTCGAGACGCCGTTCGTCGAGCACGCCTACATCGAGCCGGAGGCCGGCTGGGCCCGACCGGTGGAGGGCCCGGACGGCGCCCGCCGCATCGAGCTGCGGGTCACCACCCAGACCCCCTACATGGACCGCGACGAAGTCGCCCACGTGCTCGGCATCGCGCCGGAACGGGTGCGGATCGTGCCGTCGGCGGTCGGCGGCGGCTTCGGCGGCAAGCTCGACCAGTCGGTTCAGTTGCCGCTGGCGGTCGCCGCCTGGAAGCTCAACCGCCCGGTCGCCACGCTGTGGCACCGGCCCGAGAGTCTGGCGTCCTCGACCAAGCGGCATCCCGCGCGCATGCAGGCGGGGCTTGCCGCCGACCGGTCGGGCCACATCCTCGGCTACCGCTTCAACGGCGACTTCGACACCGGCGCCTACGCCTCCTGGGGGCCGACCGTGGCCGGCCGGGTGCCGGTGCACGCCCCCGGTCCGTATCGGGTGCCGGCGGTGCTGGCGACCAGTGCCGCGGTCTACACCGACGGCCCGCCGGCCGGCGCCTTCCGGGGCTTCGGGGTGCCGCAGGCGGCAATCGCCGGCGAGGCGCTGATGGACCGCATGGCCGACCGGCTCGGCATCGACCGGCTGGCGTTCCGGCTGAGCAACGCGCTCCGCGCCGGCGACCCGACCGCCACCGGACAGCGCATCGAGGCCTCGGTCGGCCTCGTCGCCTGCCTGGAGGCGCTGCGCCCGCACTGGCAGGGCTACCTGGACGCCTGTGCGGCGGCGAACGCCAAGGGCGGCGCGGTACGGCTGGGCGCCGGCATCGGCTGCATGTGGTACGGCTGCGGCAACACCTCGATGAGCAACCCGTCGATCATGCGCCTGGGCCTCAAGCCGGACGGGTCCCTGGTGCTGTACAACGGCGCCGTCGACATCGGCCAGGGCAGCTACACGATCATGGCGCAGATCGCCGCCGACGCCCTCGGCGCGCCGCTGGCCCGGATCGCCCAGGTGTGCGGCGACACCGACCGTACCGCCGACGCCGGCAAGACCTCGGCGTCGCGGCAGACCTTCGTGTCCGGCAAGGCGTCCGAACTGGCCGGCCGCGACCTGCGGGCCCAGTTGCTGCGCCTCGCCAACGCCGGCGACGACGCCGAGCTGGCGTTCGAAGACGGCCGGGTGCTGGTCCGGCATGACGGCCGGGTGCGGACGATCGAGCTGGCCGGCATGCCGGCAGACGCCGAGGGCGACGTGCTGGCCGGCAACGGTACCTTCGATCCGCCGACCGAGCCGCTGGACGCCGACGGCCAGGGCACGCCCTACGCCACCTATGCCTTCGCCGCGCAGATCGCGCTGGTCGAGGTCGACCTGGAACTGGGGACCACCCGGGTCCTGAAGATGGTCGCCGCCCACGACGTCGGCCGGGCGGTCAACCCGACCCTGGTCGAGGGCCAGATCCACGGCGGTATCGCCCAGGGCCTGGGTCTGGCGCTGATGGAGGAATACGTCCCGGGCCGTACCGAGAACCTGCACGACTACCTGATCCCGACGGTCGGCGACATGCCGGAGATCACCTGCATCCTGGTCGAGGATCCCGAGCCGCTCGGCCCCTACGGCGCCAAGGGCATCGGCGAGCCGGCGCTGGTGCCGACCGCGCCGGCGGTGCTGGGCGCCATCCGGCACGCCGCCGGCATCGACATCATCCGGGTACCGGCGCTGCCGCACCGGGTGCGGGCGGCGATCCGGGCGAAGCCGGAGGCAGCGCAATGAGCGATTCCAACACCGGCGCGGCCGGCGACATCGTGCGCTGCGACGCCTGCCCGGTGCTGTGCCGGATCCGCAGGGGCAAGGCCGGTGCCTGCGACCGCTACGCCAACCGCGACGGCGAACTGGTGCGCCTGGACCCGCTGGTGGTGACCGAACGCGTCGCCGCCCGCGACGGCGAGGTCGTGCCGTTCCTGGAGGCCGCCCCCGGCTGGGACGGCAAGCTGGTGGCCGAACCACCGGTGCCGGCGCCGCCGGTGTTCGTCACCGGCATCGGCTCCGGCACCACCTACCCGGACTACAAGCCGGCGCCGTTCATCGTCGCCACCGAGTGGCAGGGCGTCGACACCGTCACCGTGGTGACCGAGGGCATCTTCAGCTACTGCGGCGTCAAGGTGAAGATCGACACCGACCGCCACCTCGGCCCGGAGCAGGCGGCGGTGCGGGTCGACGGCGAGCCGGTCGGCCACGTCACCACCGCCGAGTACGGCTCGCAGATGCTGTCGCTCGGCGGCGTGCGCCACCTGGTCGGCGGCTCCAAGCGCGAGGGCACGGTGACCTGCGCCGCCCTGCTGGCGCTGTGCAACGGCGAGGCGGTCGACCTGAGCATCGACGGCGGCTCGACGGTCACCGTGCAGGCCGGCAAGCCGCCGGTGGTCGACGGCGAGCGCGAGGAGCGCATGCGGGTCGGCTGCGGCTCGGCCACCATCGGCATCTTCGCCCGGCAGTGGCTCGGCCATGCCGACGAGGTGATCGTGGTCGACGACCACATCACCGGGGTGCTGAGCGAGCATCAGGCCGGCCGGTTCCTGGATATGCGCCCCGGCGGCATCCGGGTGCGCGGCCGCAAGTCGACGCCGGGCCGGTATTTCCAGGTCGCCGAACCCGGCTCCGGCTGGGGCGGCACCGCCGTCACCGACCCGCTGGCGATCATCGACAAGGTCGACCCGAAGACCGCCTGGCCGGGCGAGCGGGTGCTGATGGTATCCACCACCGGCGAGGACTCGGCGTATTTCGAGCTCGACGCGGAATTGCGCTTCGTGCCGATGGCGATGCCCGATCCGCTGCGGGTGGTGGTCGACCGGATCGGCGAGAACTGCGAGCCGGCGCTGTGCACGGTGCTTTTCATGGGCGGTGCCGGCGGCAGCCTGCGGGCCGGGGTGACCGAGAACCCGGTGCGGCTGACCCGCTCGGTGCAGGACCTGATCACCCGGGTCACCGTCGGCGGCGCGCCGGCCTATGTCTGGCCCGGCGGCGGCATCACCCTGATGGTCGACGTGACCCGGCTGCCGGCGAACGCCTTCGGCTACGTGCCGACCCCGGCGCTGGTGGCGCCGATCGAGTTCACCCTGCCGCGCGCCGCCTACCAAGCGCTGGGCGGCCACATGGCGTCGGTGCTCGACCTGGACGCCGTGCTTGCCGAGCACCCGGAACTGCGCCGCGAAGCCGGCCGGGCCGACAACCCCTGGCCCTACGACCCGCCTGCACGGCGGTGAGGCGAAGGGCGTGAGGCACCGGCCCCGCCTCCTCTCCCTGTCGTCATCCCGGCCCCCGAGCCGGGATCCACTCGCCGCCGCAGGCATTCGTCGCGCCGCGGGTCCCGGATCGATCCATCCCGCTGACGCGGGCCGTGTCGTCCGGGATGACAACAACGGGCGGGCGCCCCGACTGGAGCCACCGCGATGACCGCCACCGCCGCCCGGCTGCCCGACGGCCGCCTGCACCTGCAGGAAGGGCCGATCGACCTGATGATCGGCGCCGACGGGCCGGCGGAAGCCGTTCAGGTCGCCTATGCCGCGGCGATCCGGGCCTTCGACGGCCTGCTGGCCGGGCTGGTCGCCGAGCTGGCGCTGTTGCGGACCCCGGCGGGCGAAATCCCGGCCGCCGTGCGCGGGCCGGTCGCCCGCCGCATGGTCGCCGCCGTGCATCCCCATCGCACCGTGTTCGTCACGCCGATGGCGGCGGTCGCCGGCGCCGTCGCCGACCACGTGCTGGCGGCGATGGTCGCCGCAGCCCCGGCCCTGCGCCGCGCCTGGGTCAACGACGGCGGCGACGTCGCCTTCCACCTGACCCCCGATACCCGTTTCGACCTCGGGCTGATGCCCGACCTCGCCGCCCCGCAGCTCGCCGGGACCGCCGGCATCGGCTTCGACGACCCGGTGCGCGGGGCGGCCACCAGCGGCCGCGGCGGCCGGTCGCTCTCGCTCGGCATCGCCGACGCGGTGACGGTGCTGGCCGCCAGCGCCGCCGCGGCGGATGTGGCGGCGACGCTGATCGCCAACGCCGTCGACCTGCCCGGCCACCCGGCGGTCCGCCGCGGCCCGGCGACCGGCGAGGATCCGGACAGCGACCTCGGCGACCGCCCCGTCGTGCTGGACGTCGGCGCGCTGACCGAAGGAGAGATCGCGGCCGCTCTCGACCGCGGCGCCGTCGAGGCCGGGCGGATGATGTCAGCCGGGCTGATCCACGCCGCCACCCTGACCCTGCGCGGCCAGTGGCGGGTCGCGGACGGCGACGGCCACACCGGCCGTCCCGGCGCCCCGAGATTCGGCGCCCCGAGGTTCGGCGCACCCTGACACAGCACGCTCTGACCCAACGCACCCGGCATCGGGTCGCCGACCGAATGCGCCGCGGCGGCGGATTCGCCCGATAGGCAAATCGCTATCCGATCAGCATGACGTTCCGGGTATCATTGCCGTCCACGGAGACTCTCGCGGTGTTGCAACGCCATGACATCCGTTCTCATCGTCACCGACGCCTGGCGGCCGCAGATCAACGGCGTCGTCCGGTCGCTGGAATGCACCGCCGGGGAACTGCGGCGGATGGGGGTCCGTGTCGAGATCCTGTCGCCGCTGGATTTTCCGACGGTGCCGTGCCCGACATATCCGGACATCCGGCTGTCGCTGACTTATCGGGGAGCCGTGAAGAGACGGATGCTGGCCTTTGGCTGCGAGCATCTGCACATCGCCACCGAGGGACCGCTCGGACTGCTGGTCGGCGCCGCGGCGCGCCAGGCCGGAATGCCGTTCACCACCAGCTACCACACGCGCTTCCCGGAGTATCTCGCGGCACGCTGGCCGGTTCCGATCGGCTGGTCCTATGCGTGGCTCCGCCGGTTCCACAATTCTGGCGCCGGGTGCATGGTGGCGACCGAGTCGCTCGAGCAGGTTCTCGACGGTCGCGGGTTCAGGAACCTGATGCCGTGGTCGCGCGGCGTTGATGCCGATCTGTTCCGGCCGATTCGGGAATCGGTTCTGCCGGACGCCCTGCCACGCCCGATCTTCATGAACATCGGGCGGATCTCGGTCGAGAAGAACATCGAGGCCTTCCTGGACCTGGACCTGCCGGGCTCGAAGGTCGTGGTCGGCGACGGACCGCGGCTGGCGACCCTCAGACGGAGCTATCCGCAGGTCCACTTCACCGGCGAGAAATCGGGCGAAGACCTCGCCGGACACTGCGCCAACGCCGACGTGTTCGTGTTTCCGTCGCTGACCGACACCTTCGGCCTGGTTCTCCTGGAAGCGTTGGCCTGCGGCGTCCCGGTTGCCGCGTTCCCCGTGATGGGCCCGCGCGAGGTCATCGGCGACAGCGGCGCCGGCGTGCTCGCCGAAGATCTTCGCCAGGCCGCCTTGGACGCCCTTCGGATTCCGAAGGGGCGCTGCCGCGAGCGCGCCCTGGAGTTCAGTTGGGCGGCGTCGGCGCGGCAGTTCCTCGCGAACGCTTTCGCGGCCCAGGCGGCGCATCGGGTCGACCGGGCGTCCGCCGTCGCCTGACCTGGCATGCGGCCGGGCTACGGGCGGACATAGGCGATCTGGCGAACGTCGATGCAGCCGCCCCGGAAGCCGCCTTCGCAATAGGCCAGATAGTAGTCCCACATTCGACGGAACCGGGTGTCGAAGCCCATGCTCTCGATCGTCGGCCAGTTCGCCAGGAACCGGGCGCGCCACGCCGCAAAGGTCCGCGCATAGTCCAGGCCGAAGGCCTCCTCGGCGTCGACGCGCAGGCCCTGCGCCTCGCCGAGCGCGTGCAGGTGGTGCCGGGTCGGCAGCATGCCACCGGGAAAGATGTAGCGCTGGATGAAGTCCGGGTTCGCACGATACTCGTCGAACCCGTCCTCGGCGATAGTGATCACCTGCAGCGCGGCGCGCCCGCCGGGGACCAGCCGGTCGTGGAGCTGCGCGAAGAACCCGGTCCAGTACGCCTCGCCAACCGCCTCGAACATCTCGATCGACGCGATCGCGTCGAACCGGTCGGCGACGTCGCGGTAGTCCCGGATCTCGAAGCGAACCCGGTCCAAGACGCCGGCATGGCGCGCCCGCTCGACCGCATAGGCGTGCTGCTCCCGCGACAGGGTGATGCCCAGCACCTCGACACCGAAGTCACGGGCCGCATCGACGGCGAACCCGCCCCACCCACAGCCGATCTCCAGCACCCGCTGTCCCGGCCGCAATTGCAGTTTCTCGGCCATTCGGCGGTTCTTGGTGGCCTGCGCCGCCGCGAGGTCCTGCTGGGTGCCTTCGAACACCGCCCCCGAATAGGTCATGGAGGGATCGAGCCACTGCTCGTAGAAGGCGTTTCCCAGATCGTAGTGATAGGCGGCGTTGCGGCGGCTGCCGCGGCGGGAATTGCTGTTGAGCCAATGCAGCACCCGGCGGACCAGGATACGAACCAGGCCATCCGGATTGCCCTGGTTGAACGCGTATTTGTTGCGCTCGAACAGTTCGACGACGGCCACCGGATCGGGACTCTCCACGGCGCCGTCCATATACGCTTCGGCGAACGCCAGGTGCCCGCCCAGGATGAAGCGCCTGGTCACCCCGGGATCGTTGAGACGGAGGACCGCGTCGGGCCCGGGTGCCGCACTGTCGAACGCGGCTTCCCGCCCATCGGGCAGGATCACCGTCAGCCGCCCGACGGCGAGCCCTTCCAGCATGCCGAAGGCGGCGCGTGTCCAGCGATCCAGCCCGGGGAGGTTGTTCCGGCTTGCCGATCGATCGCCGGACGAGCCCTGGTTCGACTTACCGGTCACCGACTTCCCCCTGCCCGAACCTCTTCCGTCACCCGGCCCGCTGCATCGGTAACGTAGAGCGGCTCGAAGTCGCGGGCGAACTTCGCGGGCAGGCGATGGGACGGACGGTAGGCGACGCTCAGCGGTTCGGACATGGCGCAATACGTCCGCGGCGGCTCCCGCCAGGTCTGCCGCATCTGGCGGATGCTGCCGATCCTCAGGGAGCCGCCGTACCGCACCAGGGGTCCGAGCAGACTGATCATCGACTGCGTGACGTCGAACGACGACCGCCGCGACCAGGCATGACGCACCGCGTGGCGCAGCAGGGCCGACTTGCGGCCGCGGAACCGCAGCAGGTCGGCCACATAGGGCACGACGCGCTCCAGCGGCTCCTTCGGCCATTCGACGACCTTCTGGCCGTCCAGATCGCTCAGCCGCAGATTCGGCATGAGGCGTCCCGCCCTGGCCGACTCCTCGAAATACGGGGTGCCGAGGATCGGAATGGTCAGCGACAGCAGCGCCGGCAGGGGCGTGTCCGTGCTGGCGAGCAGGGTGTCGATCTGACCGTCGATCTCGGCAACCGTCTGTTGGGTGAAATCCAGCATCATCCCGTAGTCGAAGAGCACGCCATGCTCGGCGCAGAGCCGCGCCAGGGTGCGGGGATCGGACGACAGGCTCTGGCGCTTGTTGAAGCTCTTCAGCACCACCGGGTCGAACGATTCGACGCCCGAGAACAGGGCCTTGCAGCCGTTCGCCGCGACCCGTGCCAGGTTGCCCGGGTTCTTGAAGAAGTCGCCGGTGACCAGGGCGCCCCATCCCCGGAAGGCGCCGCGACGCCAATGCGCGCCGAGCAATTCGACGCGACGCTCGAAATCCGAGCGATCGTTTCCGTAGAAGTTGTTGTCCAGCACCATGAGCATCTGGACCCGCCCCATCGCCTCGAACTGACGCGCGATCGCGCCGGAGGAATACGGCTGATAGGCCCGGTTCTCGCCGGTCAGCGAGCAGAATGCGCAGCTGAAGTTGCAGTTCCTGGTGGTCTCGACGAACCCGAGTCCGTACGACCAGCCGGCCAGGTCGAACCGCGGCCCGGGATCGTCGGCGCGATGGCCCGCCCCGAGGGTCTCGTCGATCAGGGCGTCCAGGGACTCCACGTCGCCCTGGCACACGGCGTCGAACACGGTCTCGCACAACCGGGGCAGCGCGCGGGCGATGGGGCCGCCGATGGCGACCGCTACGTCGGGACGCGCATTGCGAAAACAGGCCGCGAGCTGGCGCGCCCGGTCGAATGCGACGGTCAGGCCGGTCAGCACGACAAGGTCCGGCCACGCGAACAGGCGCGGGTCCAGAAGGGCGCCGTGATAGACCTCGTCGTGTACCCGGACCTCGGTGCGCTCGCGGCAGAACTGCCCGGCGAGGTAGTAGGGTGCCATCGCCCGCGGGATGAACAGGCGCATCGGTGCCGCCGAGCGCCAGGGGTCGACATAGGCGTTGACGATCAGAACCCGCGGCTTCCGGCTTGTTGTCATGCGTCCGTTCGTCCCCGTTGCGCGTCCACGCGTTCAGACCTGATCCAACCCGGCGAAGATCCCGAGGATGAAGATCGCATACACGCCGATGATCGTATGCGAGATGATCGGCGTGACGACGCTGCCCGAACGCATGAACAGCCATCCCCAGAACAACGACGGCAGGATCACCGCAAGCGAGACGACCGGGTTGAGGTGGGCGTGCAGCACGGCGAACAGCAGCGTCGCCGTCACGTTCGCGACCCAACCGGCGGGCCCGACGACGCCCGCGAGAAAGCTCTGCAGCGGTGCCTGGATGGCGCAGCGGATGGCGAACTGCTGGAACAGCACCGACACCAGATAGATCGACAGCCCGATCGCGTACAACCCGACGCTGTCCACCTTGGTACCATCGTCCAGGACGAAGAAGCTGAACAACGGCTGCGGCGGTTCACCCGGACCGGAGGTCAGATCGATCCACAGAGACTTGCCGACGGTCATCGCGACGCACAGCCCGATTGACCATGTGATCGCCTCGATCACGTGGCGGCGTTTCGGCCGGAGGTCGAGGCCCACGGTCCCCAGGAAAGGGGAGATCCACCGATTGATCAGGAAGACGACAACCACCAGTGCCAGGAGCGCCACCACCGGGCCGAGATCGTAGAACCGATCCCGCGCCAGCTTCTGGATCGGTTCCAGGAGCAGCGTGAACACGCTGAATATCGTCAGGATGGCGACGATGAACCGACCGGTCGCCGCGCGCTCGCTTTCCCGCTCCGCGGTCTTCGCCAGGAGTTCGACCCGCTCGCTCTCGTCGGAGATCATGACGAGAATGCCGATCCGCTCGTCGGTGTCCTTTCGATGCAGCAAAACCGCGCGAACGCTCAGGTGAAGACTGCCGTTCTCGGCGGCCAGGGTGATATTGGCGGTATGCTCCCGATCGGGGGCGCCGACCGCTTCGAGCACGCAATCGGTGAAGGCATCCAGTCCCTCGATCGGCAGGAACACCTCCGCGACGGTCTTTCCGACGACCTCGGAGGCCCGCATCCCGAAGACCGCCTCCGCTCCGGGGTTGAACGAGGTCAGCCGCCCCTTGGGGTCGATGGTGATGATGGCGTCGCGGGACGAGGCGACGATGTCGTCCGTCATCGCGACCGGCAGGGCCGGGGGAGTGTTCGCTTCATTCATTCGTGTTGCCCGATTCATGCCACGGATTCCGGCGACTCCAACTGTGATCAGTTTCCCGAAGTATCACGGCGATGGCATCGTCACAAAACGCGAGCCGAAGGCGAGGTCGTATCGCTCGGACGGGCATGACAGGCGGCTCGCCACCCCGATCGCCGACGGGGGTGCCGACCTGCGGTCAGCCGGAGCGCTCCGTCAGGCCGGCGGTCCCCGTGACGCCCCCGGTCCGCTGCTGTATAACGCCGCCATGACCGCGACACCGAAGATCCCTCGCCCCGTTCTGCTGTGCATCATGGACGGCTGGGGCGAGCGTGCCGACACGGTGAACAACGCCGTGGCGCTGGCCGAAACGCCGAACTTCAACCGCCTGCGCGAAAGCTGGCCGACCGGGCACATGTACGCGTCCGAGGAGCAGGTCGGCCTGCCGCACGGCCAGATGGGCAACTCCGAGGTCGGCCACATGAACCTCGGCGCCGGTCGGGTCGTGTTCCAGGACCTGCCGCGCATCGACAAGGCGATCGCCGACGGCGAGCTGGAACGCCGCCCGGCGATCTCCGAGATCGCCGACGCGCTGAAGGCCAGCGGCGGCACCTGCCACCTGATGGGCCTGGTGTCGACCGGCGGGGTCCACAGCCACCAGCGCCAGGTCGCCGCACTGGCCCGCGCCATCGCCGCCCGTGGCGTGCCGGTGGTGGTCCACGCCTTCACCGACGGCCGTGACTGTCCGCCGAAGAGCGCCGCCCACCAGCTCGCCGCGTTCGTGAAGGACCTCGGCGACGCCGCCCGCATCGCCAGCGTCACCGGCCGATTCTTCGCCATGGACCGCGACAACCGCTGGGAGCGGGTCGAGGCGGCCTGGCGGGCGATCACGCTCGCCGAGGCCGAGCACCGCGCCGACGACGCCGTGGCGGCGGTCGAGGCCGCCTACGGGCGCGGCGAGACCGACGAGTTCGTCAGCCCGACGCTGGTCGGCGAAGGGGCGGCGATCCGCGACGGCGACGGCATCGTGATGGCCAACTTCCGGGCCGACCGGGCGCGCGAGATCCTGTCCGCCCTGATCGACCCGGACTTCGACGGTTTCGGGCGCCCGCGGGTGCCGGTCCTGGCGGTCGCCGCCGGCATGGTCGAGTACTCCTCGACCCTGGCCGCGCGCATGGTCACGATCTTTCCGCCGCAGGATCTCGCCGACACCCTCGGCGAGGTGGTCGCCAGGGCCGGCCTGCGCCAGCTGCGCATCGCCGAAACCGAGAAGTATCCGCACGTCACCTTCTTCCTGAACGGCGGGCGCGAGGAGGTGTTCGAGGGCGAGGACCGGATCATGGTGCCGTCGCCGAAGGTCAGGACCTACGACCTCCAGCCGGAGATGTCGGCGCCGGAGGTGTGCGACAGACTGGTCGCGGCGATCCGGTCAGGCGCCTACGACCTGATCGTCGCCAACTTCGCCAATCCGGACATGGTCGGCCATACCGGCAACCTGGCGGCGGCGATCAAGGCGGTCGAGACCGTCGATGCCTGCGTCGGCCGGGTCGCCGAGGCGATCGAGGCGGCCGGTGGGGCGATGTTCCTGACCGCCGACCATGGCAACTGCGAGGTCATGGTCGACCCGGAAACCGGCGGGCCTCATACCGCCCACACGACCAACCTGGTTCCGACGGTGCTGGTCGGCGCGCCGGGCGACGTGATCCGGCTGCGAACCGGCAAGCTGGCCGACGTCGCGCCGACCCTGCTCATGCTCATGGGCATCACCCCTCCGGCGGCAATGACCGGCACGCCGATGCTGGTGACCGCCGATGCGGCGGCACGCGAAACCCACGCCGCCCGGTAGCGCCGTGCGCCGCGCGCTGCCGGCGCTGTTGCTGGCAGCGGCGTGCGGCAGCGCGGCCCTCGGGTGGGCAGGTGGGCGGCCATTGCAGGCGCAGACCGCCGGCAGCGCGCGGGCAGTCGACCCCGACCGTGCCACGGAGGAGCTCAGGCGCATCGAGGAGGATCTCGCCGGCGGCCGTTCGAGCAAGCAGCGACTGGACCGCCTGGCGCGCGAGCTGGGGCTCGAGGTCGAGCGTCTGCGCACCGACATGGCGGAGGCCGCCACCCGCCAGCAGCGGACCGAGGAAACCGTCGGCGAGGTCGAGGCCACATTGACGGTACTTCGCCACGATGCCGGCGAGAAGCGCGGCGTGCTGGTGACCCGGCAACACGAACTGGCCCAGCTCGTCGGCGCCCTGCAGCGCCTCGCGCGGCGGCCGCCGGAAGCGCTGCTGCTGATGCGCCGCCCACCGATCGAGACGGTCCGCACCGGCATCCTGCTGGAAGCGGCGATCCCGCAGATCAATGCCGAGGCCGAGCGGCTGAAGGCCGAGCTGGCGTCGCTCGCCGAGGTCGAGAACAATATCCGCGACCAGCGCGCCCGGCTGGACGCCGCCACCACCCAGCTCGAGCGCGAGCGCCAGCGGCTGGCAACCCTCGCCGGGGAGAAGGCGCGGCTGCTGGCGACCACCGAGACCCGGGCCGCCGGCACCGCCGAGCGGCTGCAACTGCTGTCCGAATCGGCACGCTCGCTGCGCGAGCTGCTGGCCGGCCTGGAGGCGCAGCGCGCCCGGGAGCGGACCGAACAGCAGCGGCTGGCCTCGCTGGTCCGCCCGCCCCCTGCGGTTACCCCGCCCCCTGCGGTTACCCCGGCCCCTGCGGTTACCCCGGCCCCTGCGGTTACCCTGCCCACGCCTGCTCCCGCCGAACCTGCTCCCGCCCCGGCGGCGGCTGGTGCACCGCCGGCTGGCGTGCCGTTGCCGACCGCACGACCCGGGCGGGCCCCGGCCGCCGCGCCGGGCGCATCCGGGGCACCGCTGCTCGCCATGCTGCCGGCGGCGCCGCCGATCGCCACCGCCAGAGGCAGCCTGATCCGCCCGATCGGCGGCACCCTGGTCCGCCGCTTCGGGCAGCGCGACCCGGAAGGCCTGCGGAATCGCGGCATCGTGATCGCCGGCCGCGACGGCACCACCGTCGTCGCCCCGTACGACGGCAGCGTGATATATGCGGGTGAGTTCGAAGGCTTCGGGCTTATTTTGATCATTGAACACGGCGACGGATATCATACGCTGCTGGCTGGGCTTGGCCGGATCGGATTGCAGGTCGGCCAGCGCGTGCTTGCCGGCGAGCCGGTCGGCACGATGCGGCCACGGTCGTCCAGTGGGGACGGCGGCGGAAGTCCCGAGTTGTACGTGGAGCTTCGCCACAATGGTGACCCGATTGACCCGTTACCGTGGTTCGCGGGACTGACCGGAAAGGCCAAAGGATGACCACCCCAGAGACCCGCCTCCCGTTTCTGCGCCGACCCCTTGTCCGACGCCTGGGCGCAACCGCCGCTGTCGTCGCCCTGCTCGGCGGGCTGGCCGTGACCGGCGCCGGCCAGCTCGATGCCCAGACCAACTCGTCGGAGACCTACCGGCAGCTGAACCTGTTTGGCGCGGTGTTCGAGCGCGTGCGTGCCAACTACGTCGAGGAAGTCAGCGAAGAGAAGCTGTTCGAGGCGGCGATCAACGGCATGCTCGCCTCGCTCGACCCGCACTCGTCGTTCCTGAACGCCAAGCAGCACCGCGACATGCAGGTTCAGACCCGCGGCGAGTTCGGCGGCCTGGGCATCGAGGTCACCATGGAAGCCGGGCTGGTCAAGGTGGTGTCGCCGATCGACGACACACCGGCCGCCAAGGCGGGCCTGCAGCCGGGCGACCTGGTGAGCCATCTCGACGGCGAGCCGATCCTGGGCCTGACCCTGTCCGAGGCGGTCGAGAAGATGCGCGGCAAGGTCGGCTCGGAGATCACGCTGACCATCCGGCGCGGCGAGGTCGAGCCGTTCGACGTCAAGCTCGAACGCGCGGTCATCACCATCCGGTCGGTCCGGCACCGCGCCATCGGCGACATCGGCTACGTCCGGATCACGACCTTCAACGAGCAGGCGACCAGCGGGCTGCAGGAAGCCGTCGCCGCCATCAGGGGCGAACTCGGCGACCGCCTGCACGGCTACGTCATCGACCTGCGCAACAACCCAGGCGGCCTGCTGGATCAGGCGATCTCAGTCTCCGACGCGTTCCTTGAGCGTGGCGAGATCGTGTCGACCCGCGGCCGCGACGAGGAAAACTCCAGCCGCAACAACGCGGAGCCGGGCGACATCACGGCCGGTGCCCCGCTCGTGGTGCTGATCAACGGCGGCTCGGCCTCGGCATCGGAGATCGTGGCCGGCGCGCTGCAGGACCATCGCCGCGCGATCGTGCTGGGCACCCAGTCGTTCGGGAAGGGCTCGGTGCAGACCATCATCCCGCTGCAGGGCTATGGTGCGATGCGGTTGACCACGGCGCGCTACTACACGCCGTCGGGGCGCTCGATCCAGGGCAAGGGCATCACCCCGGACATCGTCGTCGAGCCCGCCACTATCGAGAAGATCGCCCAGCAGCGCGGCCGTCGGGAGGCCGACCTGCGCGGCGCGCTCGCCAATCCCGACGGTTCGACGGCACCGCAGAAGGCCGACAGTCCGGAGCCCGCGGACGCCAAGGACGGCTCGGCGGCGTCCGATGCCGACAAGCCGGGCGAGGTCGACGACTACCAGCTCGCCCGGGCGATCGACCTGTTGCGCGGCATCTACCTCTACCAGAACCGCGTGGTGAATTGAGGCATCGAAGTCGACCGTGAAGCTGCCCAAGATCCGGCTTCCCTTTCCGCGGAAACGCCCGCAATCGGGCGACCCGGAAGGTCTCGATCCGCTCGACGACTCCGCGGAGGGGACAGCGGCGTCCGGACCGTCCGGGTCGGCCGACGGTGCCGCGAAAGGCGCGCGCCTGCGAGGTCTCGTCACGGCCGTCGCCACCGGCGCGCTGGCGGTATTGGTGATCGGCGGGACCGGTGCCCTGGTCGGATGGATCCTGGTGAATGCCGAAACCACCGAGGCGCGCCGGATGCTTCAGCGTCCTCAACTCACGGTGCCGATCCTGGCGGATGGCGAGGTGCCGACGCCGAACAGCTCGGCCAACAGGGCGCCGGTCGTTGCCGACTCGCATGCCGGGACCGACACGCACGGGACGTCCGATTCCCACGGCAAACCGGCCGCGCCGGGCCATGGCGAGACCATGACGGCGCACGGCGACACGGCGATGGCTCCGACCGCGGGGGCGCCCGAGCAGCCGCCCGCCGACGGCGTCCGGCTCGCGGCGGTCGACCCGACCCTCCTGGAAACCAAGAACGACACCAAGCTGCCGATGATCGGTCCCGACGGCCGGCAACCCTGGTCGACCTACGGACGGCCCTTCAACCTGGACGACAGCCGGCCGCGGATCGCCGTCGTGGTGATCGGGCTCGGCCTCGGCCAGGAGCTGACCAACCGCGCGATCGCCGAGCTGCCGGGCGCCGTGAGCCTCAGCTTCTCGCCCTATGCCCGCAACATCGAGGCGATGATGGCGCGGGCCCGGCGGGCCGGGCACGAAACCCTCGTCGACCTGCCGCTGGAGCCTCTGGATTTCCCGCGCGACGATCCCGGGCCCTCGACCCTGCTGACCTCGCTGTCGCTGGTCGACAACCTCAACAGGCTGGATTGGGTGCTCGGTCGCGCGCCCGGCTATGTCGGCGTCATGACCTGGATGGGCTCGCAGTTCACCACCGTCGAGGACGCGCTGATGCCGATCCTGGAGGTCATCAAGCAGCGCGGGCTGATGTTCGTCGACAGCCGGGCGACGTCGCGCAGCATCGCCACCGAACTGGCATCCTCGATCCAACTCCCGCGCGCCTTCAACAACGTGTTCGTCGATTCCAGCCCGTCGATCGACGGTGTCGACCGCGCACTTGCCGGACTCGAGGCGATCGCCCGCCAGCAGCGCTACGCCGTCGGCATCGCCCAGCCGCTGCCGGTGACGCTCGACCGGTTGATCCTGTGGGCAGGAACCCTGGAAGCCAAGAACCTCACCCTGGCCCCGGTTTCCGCGATCGCCGACCGCCAACGCCTGCGCTGAGAGAACACCCATGACCGGACCGGACTCGCTGCCCTACCGCCCCTGCGTCGGGGTCATGCTGTTCGACGCCCAAGGCCGGGTGTTCGTCGGCCGCCGCATCGATACGCCCGAGGCCTGGCAGATGCCGCAGGGCGGGATCGACAGGGGCGAGGAGCCGGAAGCCGCGGCACTCCGCGAGATGGAAGAGGAGATCGGCACCGCCGCGGCGGTGATCGAGGCGGCGACGGCCGACTGGCTGGCCTATGACCTGCCGGACCATCTGGTCGGCAAGCTGTGGGGCGGACGCTGGCGCGGCCAGCGCCAGAAATGGTTCGCCTGCCGGTTCACCGGCGCCGACCACGACATCAGGCTGGACACCGCGCATCCGGAGTTCGACGCCTGGCGCTGGGTCGGACTCGACGAGCTGACCGCGCTGATCGTGCCGTTCAAGCGGTCGATCTATGCGGCGGTCGTCGCGGAACTCGGCCCGGTGGTTCGGCGCGCCGTCACAGAGACCCGGGAAGCCGGGCGTTCCTAATCCTGCCATACCGGCGTAAGCTAAGCGGGAAGCCACTGGGGGACGCGAATGCGAGGCATCAATCTGCCTCAGACTTTCGAGCGGAGGGGAACTGCCGTCCCGTTCCATCAGAAGGATTTGGCACACGCTCGTGTGCGCGAATACTTCCATGGCGAAGACCGCCTGCTGGAAGCGGTCATCCCCAACTACTCGGGCACGCGTCGCGGCGAACTGGTCGTGGTGCCATGGGACCAGCTCGGCCAGCTCGCCAGCCTCGATCTCCGGGACCGGAAGGTACATGAGCAGATCCTCAACACGAACACCATCCGGGACCTCGATCCGGTCTGCATCCGCGAGATCTGCCTGAAGGCCGATGCCACGTTGAGCGGCGACCCCGCGATCCAGGAGGCCGCGCAGCGGGCCGCCGAGCGCGACGCCCAGGACAAGGCCATGGTCCGGCTCTCGTTCATCGCCCAACTGACGCGCGAGTGCGGAATTGCCAAGGGCGACCAGCTGATGGCCCGCACCAACACCCGGACGCTGATGGACCTGATGGGCGGCGATTCCGGGCGCACGCGCATCGACCTCGACCTGCTGATCGAGCGGGTGATGATCTTCGCCGCCGAGCGCGGCAATTGCACGGTCACCGATGCCAAGGGTTACCTGGATCCGCTGGTCGGGATGATCACGCCGTTCGGCAACGTCACCACCAAGGGCGAGGAGAAGAGCAACGGCTTCCTGTATCTCCAGCATACCCGGCTGCTGAACTTCCGGTCCGAGGTCACGGCCTACCGCAACCAGGTGCGCGAAGAACTGGACCATCAGGTCCAACTCATCGTCGAGGCCGCCGACGAATGCATCGGCTATGTCAACGAGCGGCTCTCCCAGCTCAACGATCTCCTCGGCAAGCTCGCCGACCTGTTCGACCAGAACCTGACCGCCATCGACCGGCTCGACCGCCTGCGCCGCGACATCGCCTATGGCCTCGACGGCTGGGACGACATGATCTCGGTCTGGCACGACGCCTATGCCGCCCGTGACGCGATCGGCGGCGGCCGTGCCGTCGAGCGCGCGATCCTGCGCATCTCCGGGTTCGCGCCCCGTATCCCGGTCCGTGAACTGTACCCGGACCACGAGCAGGTGAAGTCCGGCTCGCGCTACGAGCAGGCCCGGGTTCGGATGGTCAGCCAGATGCACAACTGGGAGAACGACCGGCTCGATTCCGAGCTGCAGTCGCGGGTCGAGGAAGGCCGCAAGCGCCGGCCGCACACCCGGTTCGTGAAGATGAACACCGACGATGACGACCAGCCGCCAGGCAAGTCGGACTGAGGGCGGGGGATGTATCGCGGGTCGGGGGGGATGTATCGCGGGTCGGTCTGCGTCGGGTTCCTGCGCCCTACTTCCTGATCCAGCGGCCGGCGGCATCCATGACGAACGTCCCCGGGTCCGCCCGCGAGATCAGCTTCTGCCCGGCCAGTGCCTCGACCTGCTCGCGCGGCACGCCGTTCTGCCGGGCGACGCTTTCATAGGCGAGGCGACGCTCGGCGTTCACCTGCTGGACCAACGCCTGCGCGTCGGGCGAAGCCGACGGGTCGACCAGCCCGACATAGCCGTCTCGACGCTCGCCGATCCAGCCGCTGGCCTTGGCTGCGTCGAGGTCGAGCGCCAGTGCCGGGCGCGAGCCGAGTGCCGCGGCCATCGACAACCCGGCCAGCGCCGCCACCAGTGTTCGTCGCCCGACCCGCATCGCCGTCTCCTCAGAAGATCTTCTTGTCGCTCTTGAACAGCTCTTCGAGGTCCCGCTCGACCTTGATGCGGACCTCCTGCTCGATCTTGATGTTCAGATTGATGGTGATCGGTTCCTTCGGCGCCTCCAGCGCGATGCGTGGCGTACACGCGGCGGTCGCGAGGATCGCTGCCAGGGCGAGAAGGCGAGGACTAGCCCCCACCCGCCGCTTCCAGGTGGCGGCGGATGACGTCGGTGAGCCCAAGGCTGCGCCGGATATTGCCGAACAGCTGATCGAGCGCCCCGGCGAGGGTGACGTTGAGAGCGATCGGATAGCCGTCATAGAGGTCGGGATTGGCACCGCGCAACCTGAGCTTTACGTCGAATGGTTCCCCCGGTCGGCCATCGGCCTCGACCTCGAAGGACTCGTATTCAAAGTTCTCTATCGCCTTGAGAAGCAAGCTAACCTGCTCACCGGAATCCTGCAATGCAGGGGCACCGTCCTTGGGTTGGTAACGCAGAGAACCACCGGCGGTTCCGGCTGTCAGTCGAGCCTGCCGGATCGCCAGGCCGGTGCGCGGGTCCCACACCAGCGGCAACCAGCCGGACAGCGTTCCGGAGGCCGACAGACCCTCCAGGTCGATGATCTCCGCCAGCCGGGCCGCATCGACTCCCTCGACCGCCAGCACCACCGGGACCGGTCGCTGGCCGTCGAGCGGCACCATCACGTCCTTGGCGGTCAGCCGGCCGCCGGCGAAGCCGGCGTCGACACTCTCCAGGCGCAGGATCCGTTCGGGCTCCAGCCGGAACCGGATTCGCGGCGCGACCACTGGAATGCCGACGTCGACCGCGGTCGCCGACAGTTCCTGGCCTGCCGGCGTAGCCGGCGGATCGATCCGACTCAACGCCACCGACCCGGCCAGGCCGGTGACCGTTCCGGCCGAGCCGGTGAAGCCCAGATCCTTCAGCGTCAGGGTCAGGGAATCGTCCAACGGTACCGCCTCGCCCGGCCAACGGATCCGGCCGTCGAGCGCGATTTCGCCAGACGCGCCGCGGAACAGCGCGGCCGCCGCCGGCGACAGGTCGGCCGGCTGCAGCCCGCCCGGCACGAAGCGGATCGGGAACAGGGTCAACTTGGCCTCGCCGCGGCCGGTCGACGGCGCGTGCTGGCCAGCGGCGTCCAGCACGAAGGCACCGTCGGCGCCGCGCAGGGTCATCTCGAATGCCAGTCGGTCGGGGCTCTTCGCGGTCGCGGCGCCACGCGCGAAGCCTTCCAGCGAGAGCGGAACGAAACGGGCCAGGCGGGCCTGGTCGGCAACCCGGCGGGCCCGGACGTCGACCCGCTGCAGCCGCGCGCCGGCCGGGTCGAGCTGCATTCGCAGGTCGGCGGCCAAGCCTTCCAGGGTCACCCCGGTCGGCGCCATCGTCGCCGCCGCGTCCGCGACCCGGACCCGAAGCCGGCCTTTCGCCCCGGGCTCCAGGGTCGCGTCGACGGTGACCCGCACCGGCGCCAGTTCGATGCGCCACATGTCGGCCTCGGCGGACGCCAGGACGGTCGCCGGTAGGTCCAGGAGCAGCCGCAGGGTCGGCGGCCCGCCGTCCACCGGTATCGTCACCGCCGGTCGCCCAGTCGCCACGATCCGCGCTGAAAACCGCTGCATCGGTGCCAGCGGCGTTGCCGGCGCCAGCCGGTCGACGGTCAGCCGGCCGGGCGACTCGAGCAACACGGCGACCCCGTCGGCCCCGGACTCGATCCGGCCCGCGGCCGAGGCGGTGGCCCCGACCACGCCGCGGTCGGGGGCGCTGGCGCGGGCTGTCACGTCGAAGCGGGCGGCCGGTCCCGCGGGCCCGATCGTCAGATCCTCGACCGTGGCTTCCAGGCGTTCCAGGTCGACGCCCGAACGGCTCAGGCCGGCGGCCCGCACGTTGGCACGAACGACCCGCTCCAGGTCCCAGCCGAGCGGCCCGCGGCGAAACACAGCCTGCCCTTCGGCGGCGACATCGCCGCCGTCGCCGAGCAGCGCGGTCGCCGGCCCGGCGATCTCGGCCCGGGCATCGCCGAACAGGTCCTCCAGCAGCGCCTGGAACGGTGCCCCGACAGCACCCAGGGTGAGTGCGGCCGGCGATGCCAGCAGCGGGTCACCGAACGGCTCGCCCGGCACGGCCTCCAACGCCAGCGGCTCGATGGTTTCGATCGACAGGCGGCCGGCGGCCAGGGCCAGCGCGACACGGGCCGAGCCATGCATCCGCCCGCCGCCCGATGGCAGCGCCGCATCGTCCAGGGTTACCGCAAGGCCACCCGAGGCCACCGCGCCGGACCAGACCGCCGACGGCGTCGTATCGGCTAGCGGAACCGCCCCGGCAAGGTCCGCGGCGGCCTTGCCGCGCAACGCCATCCGCGGCTGGCCGGTCCAGGCCGAGAAGATCGCATCGAGGCGCTCGAGGTCGGCCTGCAGCTCGATGCGGAACGGCCAGCGGCCGTCGGGCAGCGGCGGATCGGTGGCCGCCGCCACCGTGATCTCCGGCGCCGGCCCGGCGCCGAGCCGGGCGGTGCCGGAGAGGCCGGTCGGCTCGTAGCGCAGGTGCACCGACGGCGCCGGCAGCGCGACGTCGCCGGCGACCGCGCGCAGCGCCGAGAGCGCGGCACTCAGCGCCGGCGGTCCATCGGCCGGCAGGGTCAGCACCACGGTGCCGGCGACGCCGTCGACCTCCAGGCTTCCGCGGCCGAAGCGCCCCTCGCCGATGCCCAGGTTGATCCTGGTGGCCGTGTTGTCAAACTCTAGAGCCAGCCGGCCCTCGGCGCCGAGGCGAATGCCGGGCGGCAACGGTCCCGGCGCGGCGGTCGCCGCGTCGAGCCGCCACACCAGGCTCGACGCCACCCCGAACGGCGACGGCGCCAGCGTCCCGTCCAGCCGCATCCGCCCGGTGACGCCGCCACCGAGCCGCACCGTCGCGTCGCGGAACTCGACCCGGCGCAGCGGCGGCGCCCCCCCGTCGGTTTCGGCGTCCGGCCCACCGAAGGCGGCGGCAAGCGCATCCAGGCTGCCGAGGCTGACGGTCCCGTCAGGCCCGATCGCCGCCGCGAGTTCGGCGCCGGTCACCGTCACCGTCCGCAGCCGGCCACCCAGCAGTTCGCGCCAGTCGAACGCCAAGCGGACACGCTCGGCGGCCAGGGCGGCGGCCAGGGCGGCGGCCAGGGCGGCGGCCGGGGCGCCGTCGGCGTTGACGCGCAGGTCGACCAGATCGAGATGGCCGGTCGACAGGCCGTCGATGCGGAACGCGAGATCGTCGATCACCTCGGCGCCGGCGGCATGGTTGACCGCCCAGCGCACCACCCGGGGCGGTACGACATCGCGGCCGACCCAGAGGGCCGGGACCAGCACGGCGACGATCGCCAGCAGGATCAGGACCGTGCGGCCCAACCAACGCACTCTCGCGACTCCCTCCGAGGCGATCCCGAATCGGAACGGAGTATGACAACACGACAAACGGCCGTCCAATGGACGACCGTGTCGCGTCGATCCGGGCGTAGTGGGTCGGCTACCTTACGCCGCTTGGCGCTTCGCCGCCAGCATGGCCTCGAGACCGCCGATACGGTCCTCCAGCTTGCCGCGCTCGACGTCGTCCTTGGTGTCCTTCAGGACATCGCGGGTGTCGGCGATCTTCTTCTCGGTCGCCGACACGTCGACTTCCGCCAGTCGGATCGCCTCCTCGGCCAGGACCGTGCAGCGGGTCTCGGTCACCTCGGCGAAGCCGCCGGCCACGAAGATCCGGTCGACCACCTGACCGCCCTCGTAGATGTCGATCACCCCGGGCGACAGCGTGGAGACCATCGGCGCGTGCCGCGGCAGCACGCCGAAATATCCCTCGCTGCCGGGGACGACGACCATCTCGACGGCGCGGGACAGCACGAGGCGCTCCGGCGACACGAGCTCGAACTGCGTAGTCTCAGCCATCGTTCCCTACCTCTTTGTCGACCGCTCGCGCGCAGGCCCCGATCAGGCCGCCTCGACCGCCATCTTGCGGGCCTTCTCGACAACTTCGTCGATGCCGCCGACCATGTAAAACGCCGCCTCCGGAAGGTCGTCGTACTCGCCGTCGACGATCGCCTTGAAGCCCTTGATGGTGTCTTCGAGCGCCACCAGCTTGCCCGGACTGCCGGTGAACACCTCGGCGACGTAGAACGGCTGCGACAGAAAGCGCTGGATTTTGCGGGCCCGAGCCACCGTCAGGCGATCCTCTTCCGAGAGTTCGTCCATGCCCAGGATCGCGATGATGTCCTGCAGCGACTTGTACTGCTGCAGGACTTCCTGGACGCGACGGGCGACGTTGTAGTGCTCGTCGCCGATCACCCGCGGGTCGAGCATGCGCGAGGTCGAGTCGAGCGGATCGACCGCCGGGTAGATGCCCAGCTCGGCGATCTGGCGATTCAGCACGGTGGTGGCGTCGAGGTGTGAGAACGACGTGGCCGGCGCCGGGTCGGTCAGATCGTCGGCCGGCACGTAGATGGCCTGCACCGAGGTGATCGAGCCCTTCTTGGTGGTCGTGATCCGCTCCTGCAGGGCACCCATGTCGGTCGCCAGGGTCGGCTGATAGCCCACCGCCGACGGGATGCGGCCGAGCAGCGCCGACACCTCGGAACCCGCCTGGGTGAAGCGGAAGATGTTGTCGACGAAGAACAGCACGTCCTGGCCTTCCTCGTCGCGGAAGTATTCCGCCAGGGTCAGGCCGGTCAGGCCGACGCGGGCGCGGGCCCCCGGCGGCTCGTTCATCTGACCATAGACCAGCGCCGCCTTCGAGCCCGGACCGTCCGGCACGATGACGCCGGACTCGACCATCTCGTGGTAGAGGTCGTTGCCTTCGCGGGTACGCTCGCCGACGCCGGCGAACACCGAGTAGCCACCATGCGCCTTCGCGACGTTGTTGATCAGTTCCATGATCAGCACGGTCTTGCCGACGCCGGCACCGCCGAACAGGCCGATCTTGCCGCCCTTGGCGTACGGCGCCAGCAGGTCGATGACCTTGATGCCGGTGATCAGGATCTCGGCCTCGGTCGACTGGTCGATATACTCCGGCGCCGGGCGGTGGATCGGGAAGTGCATCTTGCTCTCGACCGGCGGCCGCTCGTCGGCGGGCTGGCCGATGACGTTCAGGATCCGGCCGAGGGTCTCGGGACCGACCGGCACCGTGATCGGGGCGCCGGTGTCCGCCACCGGCTGGCCGCGAACAGCGCCTTCGGTGGAATCCATGGCGATCGTCCGCACCGTGCTCTCGCCCAGGTGCTGCGCGACTTCCAGCACCAGGAGGTTGTCGCCGATCTTGGTGTGCAACGCGTTCAGGATCGGCGGCAGCTCGCCCTCGAACTTCACGTCGACGACGGCGCCAATGACCTGGGTAATCTTGCCGGTAGCGTTGTTCGCCATGCTCTAGGCTCCTCGGTTGGGCGGGGGAGGCGGAGGGTGGTCGGCCTCAGAGCGCCTCTGCGCCCGAAATGATCTCGATAAGCTCCTTGGTGATCACCGCCTGACGCGTCCGGTTGTAGGTCATCGTCAAACGGTCGATCATGTCGCCGGCATTGCGGGTGGCACTGTCCATCGCCGTCATCCGCGCACCGTGCTCGCTCGCCGCGTTCTCCAGGAGCGCGGCATAGATCTGGGTGGCGATGTTGCGGGGCAACAGGGCCGCGAGGATGCCTTCCTCGTCCGGCTCGTACTCGTACAGCGCCTTCAGTTCGTCGCCGTGCTCCTCCTCGGCCTCGGGAAGGCTGGCCGGAATCAGCTGCTGGGCGGTGACGATCTGGCTCATCGCCGACTTGAAGCGATTGTAGAAGATCGTGCAGACGTCGAAGTCGCCGGCATCGAAGCCGTGGATCAGTTCGCGGGCGATGTCGTTGGCGACCTCGAAGCCGACGACCGTGCGCGCGATATTCTCCAGCGACTTCACGATCCTGGTGCCATGGGTGCGGCGCAGCTGGTCACGGGCCTTGCGCCCGACCGTCATGATCTTGACGGTCTTGCCGTCGCGCTCCAGTTCGGCGATGCGGCGCCGGGCGGCGCGCACGATCGTCGAGTTGAAGCCGCCGCACAGGCCGCGGTCGGCGGTGGCGACGACGATCATGTGCACGTCGTCCTTGCCGGTGCCGGCAATCAGCTTCGGCCCGCCGGCGCCGCTGACCTTGGCGCCGAGCGACGCGATCATCCGGTCCATCCGCAGGGCGTAGGGCCGCGCAGCCTCGGCCGCCTCCTGCGCCCGACGCAGCTTGGCGGCCGCGACCATCTTCATCGCCGAGGTGATCTTCTGCGTCGACTTGACGCTTTTGATCCGGATCTTCAGGTCCTTGAGGTTGGCCATCGTACCGTCCGCTGCCCCACCGTTCGCATTGCGTCGCCGGGCCGCCGGTCAGCGGGTCCCGGTGTCGGGCGCGTCCCGGAGGACGCGCCCCTGGATCAGGCGAAGGTCTTGGCGAAGGAGTCCATGAACTCCTTCAGCTTGCCCTGGGTATCGTCCGACAGCGCCTTCTCGGTGCGGATCGCATCGAGGATGCCCGGCGCCTTCGCCTTGATGTCGGCAAGGATCTGGCTCTCGAACCGACCGATGTCGGAAATCGCGATCTTGTCGAGATAGCCACGCACGCCGGCGAAGATCGAGATCACCTGCTCCTCGACCGTCATCGGACTGAACTGCGGCTGCTTCAGCAGTTCGGTCAGACGCGCGCCGCGGGCCAACAGGCGCTGGGTGGCGGCGTCGAGGTCCGACGCGAACTGCGCGAAGGCCGCCATCTCGCGATACTGCGCGAGCTCCAGCTTGATGCTGCCGGCAACCTGCTTCATGGCCTTGATCTGGGCGGCCGAGCCGACCCGGCTGACCGACAGGCCGACGTTCACCGCCGGCCGGATGCCGCGATAGAACAGATCGGTCTCGAGGAAGATCTGGCCATCGGTGATCGAGATCACGTTGGTCGGGATGTAGGCCGACACGTCACCGGCCTGGGTCTCGATGACCGGCAGCGCGGTCAGCGAGCCGGCGCCGTTGGCGTCGTTCATCTTGGCCGCGCGCTCGAGCAGCCGCGAGTGCACGTAGAACACGTCGCCCGGATAGGCCTCGCGCCCCGGCGGGCGGCGCAGCAGCAGCGACATCTGACGGTACGACACCGCCTGCTTGGAAAGATCGTCGTACACGATCACCGCGTGCATGCCGTTGTCGCGGAAGTACTCGCCCATCGCGCAACCGGTGTACGGCGCCAGGAACTGCAGCGGCGCCGGCTCGGAGGCGGTGGCGGCGATCACGATCGAGTACTCCATCGCGCCGTAGTCTTCGAGGGTCTTCACGATCTGGGCGACCGTGGAGCGCTTCTGGCCGATCGCGACATAGATGCAGAACAGCTTCTTGCTGTCGTCGTCGCCGGCGGCGGCGTTGACGGCCTTCTGGTTGATGAAGGTGTCGACGGCGATCGCGGTCTTGCCGGTCTGGCGGTCGCCGATGATCAACTCGCGCTGGCCGCGGCCGACCGGGATCAGGCTGTCGATCGCCTTCAGGCCGGTCTGCATCGGCTCGTGCACCGACTTGCGCGGCATGATGCCCGGCGCCTTGACCTCGACGCGCTTGCGCTCGACGTCCTTCAGCGGGCCCTTGCCGTCGATCGGGTTGCCGAGACCGTCGACGACGCGGCCGAGCAGGCCCTTGCCGACCGGCGCGTCAACGATCGCGCCGGTGCGCTTGACGGTGTCGCCTTCCTTGATGTTCCGGTCGTCGCCGAAGATCACGATACCGACGTTGTCGGTCTCGAGGTTCAGCGCCATGCCGCGGACACCGCCCGGGAACTCGACCATCTCGCCGGCCTGGACCTGGTCCAGTCCGTAGACGCGCGCGATGCCGTCGCCGACGGACAGCACCTGGCCGACCTCGGCGACTTCCGCCTCGGCCCCGAAATTGGCGATCTGCTCCTTGAGGATGCCGGAAATTTCAGCGGCGCGGATGTCCATCAGCCAATCCCTTTCATGGCGAGCTGCAGGCGCTGCAGCTTGGTACGGAGCGAACTGTCGATCATGCGCGAGCCGACGCGCACGATGAGGCCGCCGATCAGCGACGGATCGACGGTGAGATCAACGGTGATCTTCTGACCGACCACCTTGCGGAGCGCCTCGGTGACCGAAGTCACCTGCTCCTCGGACAACGAAACCGCCGAGGTGACCTGGGCCGCGACCTCGCCGCGCCGCCGGGCCAGCTCGGCCAGATAGGCCTCGATCATCCGCGGTATCGCGAACAGCCGGCGATTGGCCGCGAGCACGCCGAGGAACTTGGCGGTGAGCGGGTTCGCCCCTGCCTTGTCCGCGACCGCGAGGATGCCCCGGCTCTGATCCGCCCGGGTCAACACCGGCGAGCGGATCAGCCGCGCGAAGTCCGGACTGTCGTTCAGAAGCTGCCGCAACGCGGACAGGTCCGCGGCGACGTCGTCCAGAACCTTGCCCTCGTCGGCCAGCTCGTACAGCGCCAGCGCGTATCGAGCGGCAAGCCCTTGGGTTTCCGATGCCACGAGGAAACGCCCCTTCGTCTCGACCGGTGTCGACTGAATCCCGCGTTGGGAACGGGACCACGCCGACAAGCCGCGTGGTTGGTGAAGCCGCCGCGCAAAGGCCTCCCGGAGAGCCCTCCCCCCGCGGCGCGGCGCCTAACTAGCACACGGGTCTGGGGGGTGCAAGCCGCCACCGCCGCCCGGGTCACACCCACGCGACCGAGCCGCTAAGCGGCGGTTTCCGCCAGTTTTTCCATCACCGCCATCGGCACCTCTCGGCCGGCGACGGCCATCGCCCCCGACCCGGTCACGCGATATCCGAAACGCTGGTAAAACGGCACGGCATTCAAGTTGGCGCGCACGACGAAATCACCGACACCGACGGCCCGGGCCCGGGCCTCGGCAGCCGCCACCGGCCGGCGCCGGAGATCGCCCCCAGCCAGCCGAGCCAAGGACAGCACCGCCATCGCCCGGCACTGCATGGCGACGGTGGCGGGCAGGTCGCTGGGGGCGAGCGGGCGAAGGGCGAGCGTCACGGCGAGCCGCGAAGCGCCATGGCGGCCGCGAGGGTCGCCGCCGGTCGGACCAGGCCGCCGGGACCAGGTCGGCCCGATCGGTCTCGGGCGCCGGATCCGGAGGCGCGGCGGCAGCACCGGAGGCCGTGCTGGGAGCCACGCCGGGGGCTCCCTCGCCGGCGGCAATCAGCCGTCGGGCCTCACAGGCCAGCCACTCGGCGAACGTCGTATCCATGCGCCCGATCCTCGCCGGCAGCATCGCCTTCGCCGCCCGGCGATGCGACGCCATCGCGAGATCCGGGGCCTCGGCCGGGATCTCTACATGAAGTTGCCCGGGTCCCTACATGAAGCTGTACGGGTCGACGTCGATCGCCAGCCGCACCGCATTCTCCAGCCGGATCGGCGCCAGCCAGTCGCGCAGCACGCGCTGCAGGTTGATCTCCTTGCGGGCCTTGACCAGCAGCCTCCGGCGGTGTCGGCCGCGCAGCAGCGCCAGCGGCGCCGGTGCCGGGCCCAGCACCGTCACCCCGTCGAGCCGGGGGGCGGCGCGGGCGATCGTCCGGGCCGCCAGGTCGGCCCGGTTGGCATCGGGGGCCGACACCACCAGCCCGGCCAGGCGCCCGAACGGCGGCATGCCGGCGGCCCGGCGCTGCTCGGCCTCATAGGCCAGGAAGCCGTCGCGGTCGCCGGCCGCCAGCGCCGCCATCACCGGATTCTCCGGCACGTGGGTCTGCAGCAGCACCCGGCCGGGCCGTTCGGCGCGGCCGGCGCGCCCGGCCACCTGGTGCAGCATCTGGTAGGTGCGCTCACCGGCCCTGAGGTCGCCGCCGGCCAGGCCGAGGTCGGCATCGACCACGCCGACCAGGGTCAGCCACGGGAAGTGGTGGCCCTTGGCGACGATCTGGGTCCCGACGATCACGTCGATCTCGCGGGCGTTGACGGCCCGCACGAATTCGCCGGCCTGGTCCGGGCCGAGGATGGTGTCGGACGAGGCGATCTGGAAGCGAGCGTCCGGGAACCGGCTGAGCACCTCTTCGGCCAGCCGCTCGACGCCCGGACCGCTGGCCACGAAGCTGTCCTCGGCCTCGCAGGACGGGCAGATGCGCGGCATCCGGCCGGAATAGCCGCAGTGATGGCACTGCAACCGGCCGAGCAGCCGGTGCTCGACCAGCCAGGCCGTGCAGTTCGGGCATTCCAGCCGGTGCCCGCAGCCACGGCACAGGGTAAGCGGGGCGTAGCCGCGGCGGTTCAGGAACAGCAGCACCTGTTCGCCGTCGGCCAGGGTCTTCTCGACCGCACGAACCAGGGCCGGCGCCAGGAAGCGGCCGCGCTCCGGGCGGTCGCGGCGCATGTCGATCAGCTCGACCGACGGCAGCTCGGCGGTTCCCGGCCGCGCCGCCAGATGCAGGGCGCGGTAGCGGCCGGCACGCACGTTCTCCAGGGTCTCGAGGCTGGGCGTCGCCGACACCAGGGCGACCGGCACACCCTCCAGATGGGCGCGCACCACCGCCATGTCGCGGGCCTGGTAGGCGACCCCGTCCTCCTGCTTGTAGGCAGGCTCGTGCTCCTCGTCGACGACGATCACGCCAAGTTCGGCGAACGGCAGGAACAGCGCCGAGCGGGCCCCGACCAGCACCCGCGCCGTACCCTCGGCGACCGCCCGCCAGGTCTCGCGCCGGACCTTCGGCTTGAGGTCGGAGTGCCAGACCGCGGGCGCCGTGCCGAAACGCTCCACGAACCGGTCCAGCCATTGCGCCGACAGCGCGATCTCCGGCAGCAGCACCAACGCCTGCCGCCCGGCCTCCAGGGCGGCGGCGATGGCCTCGAAGTAGACTTCGGTCTTGCCCGAGCCGGTCACCCCGTCGAGGGCCATCACCGCGAACGCCCGGTCGGCGACCGCCTGCCGCAGCGCCGAGGCGGCGGCGGCCTGCTCGCCGGTCAGGGTGTGACCGGTGCCGGACGGGTCCGGCCGCTGGAACGGCGGCGGCGGCACCAGGGCGTGGCGCACCAGCAGCCCGGCCTCCAGCATCGACTTGATCACCGCCGGCCCGATCGCCGCCTCGCGGGCCAGGTCCTTCGGTTCCAGCGCCGGGCCGTCGAGGGCCGCCAGTACCCGACGCCGAGCCGGGGTCATCCGGCTCCCCGGCGGCCAGGCCGTTTCCGGCACCACGGTCAGCACCTGATTGGTCGGCGGCGGCTCCAGCGCGCCCGGCGAACTGATCGCCATGCGCAGCACCGATCCGCGCGGCGCCAGGGTCCAGCTCGCCACCCAGTCGATCAGGTCGAGTACCGTCGCCGGCAGCGGCGGCACGTCGCAGGCCCTGATGACTCCGCGCAGCCGCTGGTCCGGCACCTCGTCGCCACCGGAGCCGCTGCCACCGGGGCCGCCGCCGGGGCCGGAGCCGCCACCGGGGCCGAGGACAACCCCGATCAGCCGGCGCCTGCCGAGCGGCACCTCGACCACCGCGCCGCGCCCGAGCCCCCAGGCCGGGTCGGCCTTGTAGTCGTAAGGCCCGTCGAGCGGCAGCGGCAGCAGCACGCTGACCCGCTCGAAGGGCGCATCGAGGGGGAACAGGTCGGTCACGCGGCGGATGTCTCCTTCCATGCCCCGGGCTATGGCAGGCCCTGGCGGCGATTCGGTGGCGGTCGGCAGTGGCGGCTCGCGGCGCGAGTGTGCCGTCCGACCGGCGGCCCGACAACGTAGGTCTGACGGACCGGGCGCGACCGGCGGCTCGACCGGCGGCTCGACCGGCGGCTCGACTGGCCGGATTCATGGCGATGGGGTAGACTCCCCCTATCGATTCGCGTAGGGCTCCGGCCTTCCACGAGTGGGGACCAAGCGGCCATGAAGTTCTTCATCGACACCGCCGATGTGGCGGAGATCCGCGACCTGGCAAGCACCGGGCTGGTCGACGGCGTGACCACCAATCCGTCGCTGATCGCCAAGTCCGGCCGGCCGATGGCGGAGGTGATCGCCGAGATCTGCGATGCGGTTCCGGGTCCGGTGTCGGCCGAGGTCACGGCGACCGACCACGCCACCATGATGCGCGAGGCGCGGTTTCTGTCGTCGATCGCCAAGAATATCGCCATCAAGGTGCCGCTGACCGTGGACGGCCTGAAGACCTGCAAGGTACTGGCCGACGCCGGCACGCCGGTGAACGTCACGCTGTGCTTCTCGGCGGCCCAGGCACTGCTGGCCGCCAAGGCCGGAGCCGCCTACATCTCGCCGTTCGTCGGCCGGCTCGACGACATCGGCGCGGTCGGCATGGACCTGATCGCCGAGATCGCCGAGATCTATTCGGCCTACGATTTCCGGACCGAGATCCTGGTCGCGTCGATCCGCGGCCCGCAACACGTGATCGAGGCCGCCAAGCTGGGCGCCGACGTGTCCACCCTGCCGCCGGCGGTGCTGCGCCAGATGTACAAGCATCCGCTGACCGACAAGGGCCTGGAAGCGTTCCTGGCCGACTGGGCGAAGACCGGGCAGTCGATCCTGGGGCCGGGGACCGACGCCGGATGACGGAGAAGGTCCCGGCCAAGAGCACGAAACGCAGCGGCCGCCCGCCGGGCGACCTGAAGGAGCTGACCGCCGACCGGATCGTCGGCTACCTGAGGGATCACCCGGATTTCCTGGTCGAGAATCCGGACCTCCTGGAAGTCCTGACGCCACCGCGCCGCACCGCCGGAAACGTCGTCGACTTCCAGCACGCCATGGTCCAGCGCCTGAAGCTCGAGAACGAGAAGCTGCAGGCAGCGCAGGACTATCTGGTGACCACCGCGCGGTCGAACCAGTCGATCCAGTCACGGGTGCACGACGCGGTGCTGTCGATCCTGCGCGCGCCGTCCTTCGAGAGCATGATCCACACGGTCACCGGCGACCTGGCGATCCAGCTCGACATCGACGCCGTGACCATTGGCGTCGAGGCCGGCGACGTCCCGATCCCGAAGGCCTATGCCGCCGGCATCCGGGCCCTGCCGGAGGGCGCGGTCGACAGCATGCTCGGGCGCGGCCGCGACGTCCTGTTGACCGGCAACATCAACGGCGACCCGCGGCTGTTCGGGGCCGCCGCCGGCCTGGTCCACAGCCAGGCGCTGACCCGTCTGCGGGCCTCGACCCAGGCGCCGGTCGGGCTGCTGGCCCTGGGCTCGCGCCGACCCGACGGCTTCGTCGCCGGCCAGGGCACCGAGTTGCTCGGCTTCCTCGCCCGGGCGCTCGAGATCATGATCCGGCAGTGGCTGCACCTGCCCGGCTGAGCGATCCGCTCGACCCGGCCACGGCGCCGGTCGACGCGCAGCTGTCCGGCGCCATCGCCGATTGGCGGCAGTGGCTGACCGCCGAGAAGCGCGTCTCTCCCCACACCCTCGCCGCCTACGGCCGCGACCTCGGCGGATTCCTCGGCTTCCTGGCCGGGCATCTCGGCGAGTCGGTCTCGCTGGCCGGCCTCACGGCGCTGACGCCGACCGACTTCCGGGCCTGGCTGGCGCGCCGCGCGCTGGCCGGGCTGGAGAAGAGCTCGACCGCGCGGGCGCTGTCGACGGTGCGCGGCTTCTTCCGGTTCCTGGACCGCCGCAGCCTGGCCGCCAACGCCGCGGTCGCCGCGGTGCGCGGGCCGCGGGTGCCGCGCTCGGTGCCGAAGGCGCTGACCGTCGACGAGGCCATGGACGCCCTGGAGAGCGTCGGTGAACTGTCGGACGAGCCATGGGTGGCGGCCCGCGACGCCGCGGTGCTGGCGCTGCTGTACGGCTGCGGGCTGCGGGTCGGCGAGGCGCTGGGGCTCGACCGCCGCGCGGTGCCGCTCGGCGACACCGTCACCATCACCGGCAAGGGCGGCAAGGCCCGGATGGTGCCGGTGCTGCCGGCGGTGCGCCGCGCCGTCGACGACTACGTGGCGCAGTGCCCGTACCGGCTCGGCCCCGACGACCCGCTGTTCGTCGGGGTGCGCGGCGGCCGGCTCGGCGCGCGCCGGGTGCAGCAGGCGATCCAGACCCTGCGCGGCTGGCTCGGCCTGCCGGAGACCGCCACGCCGCACGCCCTGCGGCACTCCTTCGCCACCCACCTGCTGGCCGGCGGCGGGGATCTCAGGGCGATCCAGGAACTGCTAGGCCACGCCTCGCTGTCGACGACCCAGCGCTACACCGAGGTCGACGCGGCACGGCTGCTCGACGTGCACCGCGCGGCGCACCCGCGCGACCGGCGGCGTTGAGCGGCAGGTTCCGCGGGACAGTCGCGTCATGGCGGCGCATGGCGGGGTGAGGCCGGCGCATGGCCGGTGCGGGGTGACGAAGCGGGACCGTCGACCCGGAGCGCGTCGCATATAGTGCACAGGATTCACGGGCGAATAACGTCAATTGACAAACAACCCTGGATCGCAACACGATCCTCAAGGGGGAGTTCATGCTCGTTTCCTACATCGGCCGCCGGGCGCTGCTCGGCGCCGCCCTGACGCTTGTAGCCGGAGCCGGCTCGGCCCGGGCCGAGCCGGACCTGTTCATCCGCGAGTACCGCGTCCAACCGGCAGTGGTGCAGGCCGGGACGCCGCTGACGATCGCGGGCGACGTCTACAATGCCGACCGCAGCGACACCGCCCCGGGAACGCTCACGGCCGGCCCGAACGGCTTCATGGTCGACGTGGTGCTGTCGACCGACGAGGCCGTCCCGATCCGCTTCGCGACCTACGGCGGAACCTTCCGCGAGGACGTGATGCTCAGAGGCGGTCGTTTCAGCCGGACTTCCGACGTCACATTCTACGAGTGGTACAGCTTCGCCTATGACGGCTTCGTGGTGCCGGCGGATACGCCACCCGGCGACTACTTCGCCTGCGCCGTCGTCGATCCCGGACGGAGGATCGCCGAGAGCAACGAGGACAACAACACCATCTGCGCCCCGGTCCAGGTGCTGGCCGCGGCGCCGGTGCTACCGGACTTCACCGGCATGGTGACCCGCATCCGGGACGAGTGCCGGGACGGCCGCAGCCTGACCCTGGTCAACGTTTCCGTCACCAATGTCGGCGAGGCCGCCTTCGTTCCGGACGAAGCCCATCCCGAACTGCTGTACCGCAACTACGTCAAGCTGAACGGCGAGGTCCTCCCGACCGGTTCGGTGCGGATCCAGCACGAGATACGGCCGGGGCGCAGCGTCAATATCGGCTTCGTCGTCCACAACATCGCCTATGAAAAACTGTACGGCCACAGCGTGACCATGGGCGTCACCGTCGACCCCGACAACGATCTGGCGGAATCCGACGAGGCCAACAACATCGGCGAGCAGCAGTACGATCTGCCGCCGCTCGACTGCGGCTGACGGAGACGTCCGTCCCGTGCTGCCCGGTGCCGAGCGGTTCGGCGCCGGGGGCCGGGGCGGCATTGCTTTTCGCCGCCCTTCACCGAATTCCGTCCAGCCAGCCCGCCGACACACGCGCCGGTTGGTTGCACTTAATTATATGTTCTCGTTATGTTCCGATCATGCGGAACGACTGGGTCTATGCCGGGGATGCGCTCGGGACGTTCGTCCGGCAGGGGGCCACGCATCTGCAGTTCTGGTGCGTCACGCCGAACTGCCTGAACCGCGACACCGTGCCGATCCAGACCCTGATCTCGCGCTACGGCCCGGCGATGCCGCTGGTGATGCTGGCCCGCAAGGCGCGCTGCCGGCACTGCGGCCGCCGTGGCTGCCACGTCCAGCCCGCCCCGCCGCCGGTCCAGGGCCAGCCAGGCCACCGGGAATGGAAGGCCCGCCACGGGGCCCGGCGGTAAGGGGCGACGGCGCCGACATTCCAGGTTGACGGCGGCGCCGGGAGCGGGATTGCTCCGGAACGCCGCTACCAACCGGGAGGAACCCCATGGCCTTCGAGACTTGGCTCGCCTTCGTCGCCGCGTCGTTCGCGATGCTGATCATCCCAGGGCCGACCGTGATGCTGGTGGTCGGCTACGCCCTTGGCGAGGGCCGGAAGGCGGCGTTCGGCACCATGGCCGGGGTACTGCTGGGGGACCTGGTGGCGATCTCGCTGTGCGCGATCGGCCTGGGCGCCCTGCTGGCGGCCTCGGCGACGGTGTTCACGGTGTTCAAATGGGCGGGTGCCGCCTACCTGGTGTGGCTCGGCGTCAAGCTGTGGCGTGCTCCCGTGAACCCGCAGGGGAGTGCGCTGCAGGGGATCGAGCAGGTCGCGGCCTCGGGCCGCAGCAAGCGGGCGATCCACGGCTTCATCGTCACCGCGCTGAACCCAAAGGGCCTGGCGTTCTTCGTCGCCTTCCTGCCGCAGTTCATGACCGCCGACGCACCGGTGCTGCCGCAGCTCGCGGTCCTGGCGCCGACCTTCGTGGTGCTCGGCGGCCTGACCAACGCCGCCTTCATCCTGGCGGCCGGCGGGGTGCGAGTCCGGCTGCGGCGGCCGTCCGTGCTGCGCGCCATCAACCGGGTCGGCGGCTCGTTCCTGATCGGCGCCGGGGTGCTGACCGCGACGATGAGGCGGGGCTGATGCCGGACGCCACGCAACCGGCGGCAATGAAGCTCAGGCGGGCGTTCTTCGAGGCCGAGACGATCATCACCCGGCCCGAGCAACCCTGCCAGGGCGCCTTCCTGATCGAGGCGGGCAAGGTCGAGACCTATCGCATGGCCGGCGACCGCAAGGTGGTCATGGCGGTGCTCGGCAAGGGCGAGATCTTCGGCGAGATGGCGCTGGTCGAGAACACCCAGCACGCCCATTTCGCCCGGGCGCTGGAAGGCACCGACTGCCTGCTGATCCCGCGCGCCCAGTACGACGCCCAGATCGCCCAGACACCGCCGATCGTGAGGCTGATCCTGACCCGCGTGGTACGCAAGCTGCGCAAGACCACCGGCCTGACCTTCGGTCGGTAGCGGTCGGCGGGTCCGGTCCCGGACCGGATCGCCCGCCGGCGGGACGGAGCCGGAACCCGGCGAGCGACAGGGGTTCGAGGCTGGCGTGGTTACGTCCGGTTCAGCAGGCGCGCCCGGATGGTGCCGGGCAGGGCGCGGATCTCGGTGAGGATGTCGAAGGCGCCCTCGACCCCGCCCTCGGCATCGAGCACCACGTAGCCGATCTCGCCATCGGTCTGGTAGTGCTGGGCGGCGATGTTCAGGCGGTGCCGGGCGAACAGGTCGTTCAGCTTGCCGAGCTCGCCCGGCAGGTTGCGCTGGACCTGGATGAAGCGGGTGACCGAACCGCCCTTGGGCAGCTGGACCTGCGGGAAGTTCACGGCGCCGACGGTCGAGCCGACGTCGGAATACTCGACCAGCTTGCGCGCCACCTCGTCGCCGATGCGCTCCTGCGCCTCCTCGGTCGAGCCGCCGACATGCGGGGTGAGGATCACGTTGCCAAAGCCCCGCAGCGGGCTCTCGAAGGCGTCGGCGTTGGACTTCGGCTCGCTCGGGAAAACGTCGACGGCGGCACCGGCCAGATGGCCGTCCTGCAGCGCCGATGCCAGCGCGTCGATGTCCACCAGGCTGCCGCGGGCATTGTTGATCAGGAAGCTGCCCGGTTTCATGGCGCGGATCCGGGCGACGTCGAACATGCCCCTGGTCTCCGGCGTCTCCGGCAGGTGCAGCGACACCACGTCGGCGCGCACCAGCAGCGCGTCCAGGCTGTCCATCGGCTCGACGTTGCCGTGCCGCAGCTTGTCGGTACGGTCGAAGTAGACCACCCGCATGCCCATGGCCTCGGCGAGCATTGCGAGCTGGGTCCCGATGTTGCCGTAGCCGACGATGCCGAGGGTCTTGCCGCGGATCTCGCGGCTGCCGGCGGCACTCTTGATCCATTCGCCGCGATGGGCGGCCGCCGACTTGGCGAAGGCGCCGCGCAGCAGCATGACGATCTCGGCGATGGTCAGCTCGGCGACGCTGCGGGTGTTGGAGAACGGCGCGTTGAACACCGGAACGCCGAGCCGGCTGGCGGCGCCGAGCTCGACCTGATTGGTGCCGACCGAGAAGCAGCCGACCGCGACCACCGACGGGGCCGCCTTCAGCACCGCCTCGGTGAGCTGGGTGCGCGAGCGGATGCCGAGCATCTGCACGTCCTTCAGGGCCTCGATCAGCGCCGGCTGCTCGAGCGCCCTCGGCAGCACCTCGACGTTGTCGTAGCCGTTGCCGCGCAGCACCTCCACCGCCGAGGGCGAGATACCCTCCAGCAGCAGGAAGCGGATCTGGTTCTTCGGTCGCGACAGGCCCTTGTTCATGCTCGTCCCGCAGGTCTCGTGAGGCGGCGGAAGCTGCCAGGAATCGCGGCGAGGTTCCACCGCGTTGATGCCGCAGGTGCGAAGACGGTGCGCGAACGCTGTCGTTCTGCGGTGGCGGTTTGCATCGCCGGCCGGATCGGTTACCTGTCGGATATGAAGGAGCGGCGGCCGAGAGCGACCATCACCACGACGACTCCCCGAAGGGTGGTACGGTCGACCGGAAGAACGACGGCATCATGGTGGTCCCGGGGTACCGGTTCGACGCGAACCCTGCCCAGATCCCGAACCCTGCCCGGATCCGAACACCGCCCAGACCCCGGGCATAGACCGCGCCGCGGCCATCAACCCACGCCCTTCGGCATCCTGGCAAGGCGCACGCCATGCCGGCGCACGCTCATCGGATCGTGATCGACACGCCGGCCCGCGCCGATCCACACTCCGCCGCATTTTTAACCGCGGGCGACCCGTCCGGGCCGCGCCGCCAACCTGCCGAATTCGGAGGCCTGCCGTGCTGAAATTCTACTACAACACCGGTCCCAACCCCATGAAAGTGGCCCTGTTCCTCGAAGAGGCCGGGCTGCCGTACGAGGCGATCCCGGTCGATGGCCGCAAGGGCGACCAGTTCAAGCCGGAATACCTGGCGATCAATCCGAACGCCAAGGCGCCGTCCCTGGTCGACGGCGACGTCAACGTCTTCGACAGCAACGCCATCCTGCTCTACCTCGGCGAAAAGACCGGCAAGTTCATGCCGGCCGGCGACCCGAAGTCGCGTGGCCAGCTGCTGTCCTGGCTGATGTTCGTGGCCACCGGCGTCGGCCCGTATTCCGGCCAGGCCGTGCATTTCAAGCGCATGGCGCCGGAGAAGGTCCCGTACGCCATCAACCGCTACGACTTCGAGGCCGAGCGTCACTACAAGATCCTCGACGACCATCTCGCCAACAGCCGCTACATGCTCGGCGACACCTACACCATCGTCGACATGGCGGTGTGGGGCTGGGTCCGGATGGCCAATCTGGTGCTCGACGAGGGCGCGCTCGCCAAGTTCCCGAACCTGAAGCGCCTGGTCGACGAGATCAGCGCCCGGCCGGCGGCAGCCGCGGCGGTCGCGCTGAAGGAGAAGGCCGGCCACGCGTTCAAGACCGAGATGGACGCAGAGGCCAAGAAGTTCATGTTCCCGTCGAACGAGCGTCTGTCCGGCTGACGTCGGCCGCTCAGGGTGCGGCGGCGCGGAGGCGGAGACGCTCCTGCGGGAGGGTGACCGTGAGGATGGTTCCGGTCCCGACCGTGCTCTCGATCGAGAGCACGCCGCCGTGCAGTTCGATCAACCGCTTCGACAGTGGCAGCCCGAGGCCGGTGCCCTGGTAACGGCGGCTGAAGCGGCTATCGACCTGCCCGAACCGCTCCAGCGCTCGCGGGATGTCCTCGGCGGTAATGCCGATCCCGGTGTCCGTGACCGAGATGACCAGCCCGGAATGGTCGAGCGCCGCCGACACCGTCACCCGTCCACCCTCGGGTGTGAACTTGAGGGCATTGGACACCAAGTTCAGCAATACTTGCCGTATCCGGCGCTGATCGGCCCATAGCGTCGGCAGGCTCGTGGGCGTTTCGGCCGCGAGCCGGATACTGTCCTTGTCCGCCTGAATCGCGAGGATCCGCAGGGTTTCGGCGATGGCACCACGGACATCGACGTCGGTCTCCTGTAATTCCAGTCGCCCGGCGTCGAGTCCGGAGAGGTCTAGAACGTCGTTGATCAGGCCGAGCAGGTGCTGCCCGCTGCTCTCGATGATCCGGGCGAAACGAGCATATCGTGGGTCGGAGAGCGGACCGTAGATCTCGCGGCTCATCATATCGGCGAAGCTGATGACCGCGTTCAGCGGTGTGCGCAGTTCATGGCTCATGGTCGCCAGGAACTGGGATTTCGCTTCGCTGCCAGCGGCCGCTGCCTGTAGGGCTTCCTGCAGTTGGGCGGCGGTCGTCTCGAGGTCGCGCTTGGTCGCTTCGAGTTCGGCGACGTAGCGACGCAGCCGATCCGCCTCAGTCGCGCTGCGGTGCGCCAGGCGTTCGTCGACCGTCGCCCCCACCAGTCCGAAACCGACGATCAGCATCGTGACCACCGCCACCGCCACCGCCAGCCAGTCCGGCGCCATCGTCGTGCCCGGCAGGGCGATCCGCGGATCGGCCCGCAGGCTGAGGGCGGCCATCCCTGTGAAGTGCAGCCCGCAGATCGTCAGCGCCAGCAACCCGGCCGCCAGCGGGCGTGCGAGCGGACCGCGGCCAGCCACCGCAAAGGCGCCGGCACCGCCGGCCATGCCAATCAGCACGGAGGCGACGACATAGGTCGGGTCCCAGTACTTGACCGCCGCCACCTCCAGCGCCGCCATGCCGACATAGTGCATCATCGCGATTCCACCGCCGACGATGGCGCCGCCGATCACGGCGATTGCGACCGACGCCACCGTCAGCCCGACGTCGTAGCCCACCGGCATGTCGGTTGTGTAGGCTAGCATCGCGATGAAATGGGTCGACCAGACGCCACCGCCGGTCGCGACCGCGGCAGCTCCCAGCCAGGCCAGGCGGGTGGTCGGGTCGGATGCGCGGGTACGCGCGACCAAGCTGAACACCGTGTAGCTCGCGAACAGACAGACAATTCCAGCCAGCAAGACCAGCCAGCAAGACCAGCCAGAGATCGTGCCGTTCGGTGATGCAGGTGTAGACTTTCAGCATGTTTAGAAAGTGTCGGATAAAATTCCGAATGACTCAACAGGTTCGGCGTTTACGAATTCCACGTAGTATTTCAAAGTCGTCGACCCTGAAAGTCGGTGCTTGCGGAAGAGGTTCCAGCGCTCTCCGCCGTCCTGGCGCGGTTTCCCCGACTGGGGGGATGTGACACCCTGGATGTCGCGAACCGGGCCTGGAAGGATTGCGCCGATGCGCTGGCTCTTTGGAGCGTTGATGTGCCTATGGGCCGGTGCCGCGGTCGCCCAACCGGCGCGGTTGCAGGCGGTGCCTGGTATCGACCAGGATGGCGTGACGGTTTCCGGCCTGTCGTCCGGTGCCTTTTTCGCAAATCAGTTGCATGTCGCGTTCTCCCGGCTGATCGATGGGGCCGGGCTGGTCGGCGGCGGACCCTATGGCTGCGCCGAACCGCCCGACGAGCCCTGGTGGATCGCCATCCATCCCTATGGCCGCACGATCACCGCGCTCAGCGTCTGCACCCGTGTCGCCCGCGACACCGTCGAGGCCTGGTCCGGCTGGATGGGAGCGCCGCCCGAGACGCCGGACGTCGAGAACTCCATCACCGTTACCGACGTGGCGCGGGCCCGGGCCGCGATCGACGATCCCGCCAACCTCGCCAACGACCGGGTCTGGCTGTTCTCCGGCACCCGGGACACCGTGGTTCCGCCGGCCGTCGCGACGGTGCTGGCGGCGTATTATCGCCGGGTCGGGGTGACCGGCGATCGACTGGTAGTGGTCGACAACGTGGCGGCGGGGCACGGCTTCCCGGTCGAGGAGTTCGTCGGGGAGAGCCGGTTCCGCAAGCTCACCTGCGCCGAGCAGGCGCCGCCGTTCATCATCGACTGCGACCGCGACGCCGCCGGCGAACTGCTGCGCCACCTGCTGCCGGACGGATTCACCGAGACCCCGGCCGAACCGCAGCGCGAGCGCCTGCTCGGGTTCGACCAGCGCGAATTCTTCGATCCGGACAACACCAGCGCCAGCCTGGCCGATATCGGCTACGTCTACGTGCCGGCGGCCTGCGACGCCGCGGCTGCCGGCTGCCGGCTGCATGTCGCGCTGCACGGTTGCCGCCAGAACGCCGAGGCGGTCGACGACGACTTCGTGTGGGATGCCGGCTACAACCGCTGGGCCGAGGCCAACCGGATCGTCGTCCTGTATCCCCAGACCAGGGCCTGGGCGCCGGCCTGGGATGCGCTCGGCTGGTCCGGCAACCCCAACGGCTGCTGGGACTGGTGGGGCTACACCGGCGAGGATCACGCCGAGCGCAGCGGCGTGCAAATGCAGGCGGTGCGCACGATGATCGCCCGCCTGCGCGACGAGTAACGCGGCCGCCGGCCCCGCCTGTCCAGTCGTCCGGCCTTCCCAACACCCGGTCTTCCCAGGTCGGCCCGGACGTCCCTACACTGGCGGCCCACCCGCGAGGCCCGCCCGATGCCGACCGTCCGCACACCCGCCTTCTGCACCCAGTGCCGGTCGCGCTGCGGCTGCGTCGCCGTTGTCGATGATGGCCGGCTGACCGCGATCGAGCCGCTGCCCGGCCACCCGAGCGGCGAGAAGCTGTGCCCCAAGGGCCGGGCCGCGCCTGAACTGGTCTACCATCCCGACCGCCTGACCCGGCCGATGCGGCGCACCGCCCCGAAGGGCGCCGCCGATCCCGGCTGGGTCGCGATCTCCTGGGACGAGGCCCTGTCCGACATCGCCAGCCGGATGGCGGCGGTCGCTGCCGAGCACGGGCCCGAGCAGGTGGCGTTCTCGGTCACCACGCCGAGCGGCACCCACATCTCCGACTCGATTTCCTGGATCGAGCGGTTGATCCGCGCCTACGGCAGTCCGAACACCATCTACGGCACCGAGATCTGCAACTGGCACAAGGACTTCGCCAGTCGGTTCACCTTCGGGACCGACATCGGGACGCCGGACTTCGCGAACACCGACTGCGTGCTGCTGTGGGGCAACAACCCGTCGGCGACCTGGCTGGCCCGCGCCGTCGAGGTCCAGAAGGCGATGCGGCGCGGCGCGAAGCTGATCGTGGTCGACCCGCGGCCGACCGGCCTCGCCCGTCGCGCCGACCCGTGGCTGCCGGTGCGGCCCGGCACCGACCAGGCGCTGGCGCTCGGCCTCGCCAACCTGCTGATCGAGCGCGGCGGCTTCGACGCCGGTTTCATGGCGCAATGGAGCAACGGCCCGCTGCTGGTGCGTGCCGACACCGGGCGGTTCCTGCGCGACAGCGACCTTGTGCCGGACGGCCGTGTCGACGTGATGCTGGCGGTCGATGCCGAGGGCCGCTGGCTGCGCTACGACGCCGGCCGCGGCGCCTGGCTCGACGACGGCGCGCCAGCCCTGCGGTCGAGCGTCGAGGCGGCGACCGCCGGCGGCAAGGTCGCCTGCCGCAGCGCCTTCGAGCTGTATGCCGAGGCCGCCGCGGCATGGCCGCCAGCCCGGGTGGCGGCTGTGACCGGGGTCGCGCCCGAAACCCTCGAGGCGGCGGCGCGGACGCTCTCCAAGGCCTCGTCGGTCGCCTACTACGCCTGGAACGGCGTCGGCCAGAGCCCGACCGCCACCCAGACCGACCGGGCGATCTCGCTGCTGTACGCCCTGACCGGCAACTACGGCCGGGCCGGCGGCAACGTGCCGGGCGGTGCCGCACCGTTCCGCGACATCGCCGGCGGCGACCTGCTGGCGCCGGCGCAGAAGGCCAAGGCGCTCGGCCTCGACGCGCGGCCGCTCGGCCCCGGGCTGAACGGATGGGTGACCGCCCGCGACGTCTGGCGGGCGGTGCTGGAACACGACCCCTACCCGGTACGGATGCTGGTGTCGTTCGGCACCAACCTGCTGGTCTCACAGCCGGACGGCGACCTGACGGCCCGGGCGCTGGCCGTCCTCGACTTCCACGTCCATGCCGATTTTTTCCTGAACGCCACGGCGCGCCATGCCGACATCGTGCTGCCGGCGGCGACCTCCTGGGAGCGCGAGGGCCTGCGTACCGGCTTCGACTCCAGCCTCGACGGGCTGCGGCGGGTGCAACTCAGGCCACCGGTGGTCGCGCCGGTGGGCGAGGCCCGATCCGACACCGACATCGTGCTCGGTCTGGCCGAACGGCTCGGGCTGTCCGACCGGTTCTTCGACGGCAGTGCCGACGCCGGCCATGAGCACGTCCTGGCTGAAACCGGGCTCACCGTCGCCGCGCTGCGGGCCGCGCCGGAGGGGCTGGTGGTCGACGGCGAGGTGATGCTGGAGCCGCATGCGGCGGCCGGGGCCGATGGCGCGCCGCGCGGCTTCCCGACCCCGACCCGGCGGATCGAGGTGTATTCGGAACGGCTGCACGATCACGGCCAACGCCCGGTTCCGGCGCTCGATCCCGCCGACCTGCTGCCCCCCGACCTGTCGTCCACCGACCCGCTGCCCACCGGCCCGCTGTCCACCGGCCCGCTGTCCGCCGACCCGCGCTACCCGCTGCGCCTCGGCTCGGCCAAGACCGTCGCCTACTGCCACAGCCAGCATCGCAACATCGCCTCGTTGCGTCGTCTGATGCCGGACCCGGTGATCGAGATGGCGGCAGCCGATGCGGCGGCGCGCGACCTGAAGCAGGGCGACTGGGCGGCGGTGGTGACCGCGCGCGGTCGCTCGGTGGCGCGGGTCTCGGTGCTGCGCGACCTGCCGGCCGGATCGGTCTTCGGCCAGCACGGATGGTGGGTCGACGGGCCCGCCGGCAGCCCCTACGACGCGTCGCACCCGCTGGCCGCCAACCTCAACGCGACGATCGATACCGGCCGGTCCGATCCGGTCAGCGGATCGATCCCGCTGCGTTGCTCGTGGTGCGAGGTCGAGCGGCTGTAGCGGCAGGTCAGCCGGGCGCCGCGCCGGCGACCCGCTCGTCGCTGACCACGCGACCGTCGACGAGATGGATACGCCGCCCCATGCGGACCGCCAGCTCCAGGTCGTGGGTCACCGCGACCACGGTCTTGCCATGGTCGCGCACCAGGTCGGCGAGGATCGCGAACACCTGCTCGGAACTCTGGCTGTCCAGGCTGCCGGTCGGCTCGTCGGCCAGCACCAGCGGCGGATCGTTGGCGAGTGCCCGCGCGACCGCCACGCGCTGGCGCTGGCCGCCGGACAGCTGGTCGGGGCGCTTGTCGACATGGCCGGCCAGTCCCAGCGACTCCAGCAGCTCGCCGGCGCGGGCCCGAATGCGGTCGCGCGGCAGCCGGCCAAGCTTGCGCATCGGGATCTCGACGTTCTCGCGGGCGGTGAACTCCGGCAGCAGGAAGTGGAACTGGAACACGAAGCCGAGCAGCGCCAGCCGGTGCGCCGCCCGTGCCGCCTCGTTCATCGGGGCGGTGTCCTCGCCGGCGAGCCGCAGCGTGCCGGCGGTCGGCCGGTCGAGCAGCCCGAGCAGGTACAGCAGCGACGACTTGCCGGAGCCGGACGGCCCGGTGATGGCCACGAACTCGCGGGTGCCGACCGTGAGGGTCACGTCCTCGACCAGGGTCACCGGCACGATTTCGGGCAGGACCCGGGTCAGGCCCTCGGCCTCGATCAGCGCGGTCATGGTGGGCACCGGATCACGAGGCCCCCCGGATGATGTCGACCGGGTGCTGGCGGGCCGCCCGCCGCGCCGGCAGGTAGCCCGCGACCGCTGCCGACGCCATCGCGAAACCGGCGGCGATCGCATAGTGCAGGGGGGCCCAGGCGATCGGCAGCCGGGTCAACTCGCGGCCGCCCGTGGACAGCTCGAAATGCACCGAGGCCAGCGCGGTGACCAGCGCGAAGCCGAGCAGCCAGCCGAGCACCGACCCGGCGGTGCCGATCGCGACGCCCTCGAGCACGAACAGCCGCTGCATGTCGCCCTGGCTGAACCCGAGCGACTTCATGATGGCGATGTCCCGTGCCTTCTCGTGGGTGATCGTCGAGATGATGTTGAAGATGCCGAAGCCGGCCACCAGCATGATGGCGGCGACCACCGTGTACATGATGACGTTGCGCACCACGATCGCTTCCAGGATCTGCTGGTTGGCCTCCTGCCAGGACACCGACTTGTAGCCGAGCCGGGCTTCGGCGCGACGCGCGACCGCCGGTGCCGCGTCGGGGTCGTCGAGCTTGATGCGAATCTGGTTGATGACGTTGGTGCGCTCGTCGAGGATCTGGGCGCTTTTCAGCAGCACATAGGCCTCGTGCTCGTCGCGTGCGGTGATGCCGGTGTGGAACAGGCCGACGATCTTGAAGCCGCGCGACCGCCCGGTCGCCGCCACCAGGGTGACGGTATCGCCGACCCCGGCGCCCAGCCGCTCCGCCATGCGGTCGCCGATCACCACGTTGTTGCCGCCGACCTCCAGGGCCGCGAAGCTGCCCTCGACGAAGTCCTCGACGATCGACGAGACCCCGCGCTCGGCATCCGGCTCGATGCCGACGATGGTGGCGCCGACGTCGCGGCCAAGGTAGCGCACGACGCCCTGGGTGTTGAGGCTGGCCGCCACCCGGCCCGGCACCCATTCCCGCAGCCACGCGAAGGCCTCGGTCGGGTTGATGATGCCGCGCCGGTCCTCGCGCGGGCGCAGGCCGGCGATGGCGACGGCGTCGAACGCCGCTTCCGCCGGCTGTGCCGCCGGCACCCGCCGGTCGTCGGTGATCTCCACATGCGGCATGGTGTCGACGAGCTTGGCGATCAGGTCGTCCTGCCCGCCCTGCATCAGCGCCGCCATGGCGATCGAGAACCCGACGCCGACCGCCACGCCGACGACCGCGACCAGGGTCTGGCGGCCGCGCCCGGCGATGTGGGTGACCGCGATGTCCAGGATCAGCCGCATGCGATCGTCACTCGGTGCGGACGGCCACGCGCGCCCCGTCCGCCAGCGCCGCGGGATACGGCGAGATGACCTGCTCGTCGCCGTTCAGCCCGGACAGGATCTCGGTGGTACGGATGCCGCGGATGCCGACCGCCACGGCCCGCCGCCGCGCCACCCCGTTGTCGGCGACGAACACCGAGCGACCCTCGACCGCGAGGCCGGGGACCAGCAGGGTTTGCTCCGACACCCGGGCGACGACGTTGACGTCGACCGTCATGCCGATGTGCAGCGGTGTGTCCTCCGGCAGCTGTAGCCGGACCCGGAAGGTCTTGGTCACCGGGTCGCCCTTCGGGGTCACGCTGTCGACGGTCGCCTCCAGTTCGCGGCCCGGGAAGGCATCGGCGCGCAACAGCGCGCGCTGGCCGACCGCGACCCGCGGCACGTCCTCTTCGTTGACGTCGGCGATCACCAGCAGCGGCTGCGGCCGGCCGACCCAGAACAGCACGGTGCCGGGCTCGGCGATCTCGCCGACCTCACCGTCCTGGCGCAGCACCACGCCGGCCATCGGCGCCCGCAGCAGGTAGCTCTCCAGGCGGGCCTTTTGACCGGCCACCAGCGCCTCGTACTGCGCGACCTCGCTGCGGGCCCGGTCGAGGGCCTGCTGGCTCGCCACGTTCCGCCCGGCCAGGACCGCCTGGCGTTCGAGTTCGTCATGCGCCAGTCGCAACCGGGCCTCGAGTTCGGCCAGCGCCGCCTGGGCCTCGCGGTCGTCGAGCCTGGCGAGCTCCACGCCTTGTGCGACGGCCTCGCCCTCGCAGTTGCACAGCGCCGTGATCCGCTCGCGCAGCAGCGGAGTCACCTTGGCCCAGGTCCGCGGCTCGACGATGCCGGTGGCGTACACGATCTCGGCGGCGTCACCGGACCGGACGGCAACGGTGTCGACCGGTATCGGCCGCAGATACAGCCAGTAGCCGGCAAATCCCGCAACCGCCAGGATCACGACCACGGTCAGGCTGCGCATGAAGGTCACGAACTGGCTCCGTTGCGACGACAGGGGCCGGGCAGGCTGTTACGCGGGGGCGGGAAGTGTCAACCGGCGGCCGGGCGGTCAGCTGCCGCGGATCCGCTGCTGCTGGTCGGCGATATCGGTCGACGACATCAGCTTATCTCCGACCGGCACATTGCCGACCAGGAACCGAGCGCACCGGGTATCGCCGTCGGACAGCGGCAGGATCAGCCGTCGCCAGGAGCAGGCGCCGACCCATCTGGGCGAGGCGTGCTCGGTGTAGAGCGGCGCCGATCGACGGAACACCGCGCGATAGCAGGTCCGGTACAGCAGGGCCGCAGGCGTCCGGGTGATCCGGTTCATCTCGGACACCCGGAAGCCGGTCCAGTCGCGTCCGGCCAGATCCGCGACGCCGGTGCCGTAGACCCGGTAGATGGCGTCGAAGCCGTCGCGTTCGGCCTCCAGGACCATCAGATTGCCGATCGCCGGAACCAGGTCGAGGACGTCGATGTCCCGCCGGTCGGGAATGCCGTCGCGCTTCGCTGCCAGGGTCTGCCAATGCTGGAGCAGGAACCCGAGTTTCGGGTCCTCCATCTGATCGGGACGGTCGACCCAGGCGATCTCCTGGACGTGCTTGTCGATCGCGGCGAAGACCTGCGGGTCGACGGCGCCGGTAGACGCCAGGACCCTGTCGGCCGACGCCTCTATGGCCGGATCGCCCGGATCCACCCAGCTCTCGTCTTCATCGCGCGGCATCGCCGTTCCGGTAACCATGGCATCGCTCCAATGCCGGTTTCGCTCACGACGGACCGGCAGCAGGGTACTTTGAACCATGCGGGTTTCTGTTTGGTTAACGGGCGGCGGCCGTGCCGGTTGCCAGGGCCTCGACCGTGGCCATCACCTGTGCAGGGTCGAGTCGCCGGGTGTAGTCCGGATCGACGTCGGCCAGCACCACCACGCCGCCGGCGTCGACCACGAAGGTGCCGGGGATCGGCAGTTCCCAGGAACCGTCGCCGTTGCGTCTCTCCAGGTCGTTGCCGTTGCGCCGGAAGATCTCCACCATTTCGGCGCCGAGCTTGAATACCAGGCCGAACGACCGGGCGACCGCGTTTCCGGCATCGCTCAACACGTCGAATGCCAGCGCATTGTCCCCGGTAGCCCTGGCGGTCTCGTCCGGCAGTTCCGGCGAGATCGCGACGACGGTCGCGCCGGCCGCCCGCAGGCGGTCGATCCGGGCCTGGTAGGCGCGCAGTTCCAGGTTGCAGTACGGACACCAGCCGCCACGGTAGAAGGTCACGACGAGCGGGCCCTTGCCCAACAATTCTGCCGACCGCACCGTCGCCCCGTTGGCATTCGGCAGCGCGAAACCGGGCATCGGATCGCCCACCGCCAGCGCTCGCGTCGCCATCCCGCTGGCGCGCAGTTCGTCGACACTGCGCTCGTAGAGGGCGATCACCGCCGGCCCGCGCTTCTCCAGCGACATCTGCTTGAGGCCGGCCAACTCGTCCTGGAAGCTCATTGTCCAGACTCCCTTCCGCTTCAACCTAAGATCAATGACGTAAGACGTAGGACGCCAAAGGCAAAGCGGCCGGCCCGAGGGCGGTGCTGTTCCGGCAGGGCGGCAATCGGGCCGCCGCCGTGTTGTCGGCGCTCAGGTCGGCGCTCAGGGTCGCTTGGCCACGAAGTCGATCTCCACCAGGCCGCCGCGCGCCAGCGCGGTGACGCCGATGCAGGTTCGCGCCGGCAGGCGGCCGGCCGGGAAATACGAGGCGTAGACGGCGTTCATGGCGGCGTAGTCGCGCTCGAACGCGGTCAGGAACACCCGCGCCTGCAGGACGTGCTCGAAGCCGAGCCCGAGGCCGGCGAGCACCCGCCTCAGATTGTCCATGGTCTTGTGAGTCTGGGCCTCGATGCCGTCCGGCAGCGGCGTGGCATCGTCGTCGGGGTCGGTCGGCAACTGGCCGGTGACCAGCACCCACCCGTCGATCTCGACGGCGTGGCTGTACGGTGCGACCGGGGCCGGGGCCCCCGCCAGCATGTGGAAGATCGGACCGGACATCGCGTGCACTCCCGTTTCGTGATCTGACCGCGACGCCTCTAACTCCGCCGGCGTCGGCTGCGGCGCCGCTCGGTTTCCTCGCCCGGACCGTCCCCGATGTCGCTGCCGGCCAGCCGGCCCGACTTCGCCCAGGGAGCGCCCAGCACCTCGGTCACCCGCGCCAGGTCGGGACGGTCGCCGGGCACGTAGCCGGCCAGCGCGTCGGCAATCGCCTTCACATGCACGGCGGTCGACCCGCAGCAGCCGCCGACGATCCGGGCGCCGGCGTCGCGCACCAGCCGGGCATAGGCCGCCATCGCCTCCGGCGAGCCGCTGTAGACGATCTGCCCCTCGACATATTGCGGGATCCCGCAATTGCCTTTGGCGACCACGATCGCGGCGGGATCGGCGGCGGTGATCGCCAGGATGCTGTCGGTCAGCTCGGCCGGGCCGATGCCGCAGTTGGCGCCGATGGCCGCCGGGGCCGGCGACAGGCCGCGCGCGAAGGTCGCGAAGTCGCCCGGGGTCAGGCCCATCATGGTGCGGCCGTTGGTGTCGAAGGTCATGGTGACGACGGTCGGAAGCCCGGTCCGGGCGGCACCGGCGACCGCGGCGGAGACCTCCTCCGGCGCCGACATGGTCTCGACCCACAGCAGGTCGGCGCCGCCCTCGGCCAAGCCGGCCGCCTGCTCGGCGAACGCGTCGACGGCGTCGTCCATCGTCAGGTTGCCGAGCGGCACGAACAGCTCGCCGGTCGGGCCCATGGAGCCGGCGACCAGGGCCCGCCGGCCGGTACCGGCGGCATGGGTGTCGGCCGCGGCCCGGGCGATGCGGGCGGCGGCGGCGTTCAATTCGCCGGCCCGGTCCTGGGCGCCGTGCAGCTTCAGGCGATGCCGAGTGCCGCCGAAGCTGTTGGTCAGCACGATGTCGGAGCCGGCCGTCAGGAAGTCGCGATGCACCGTCGCCACCCGGTCGGGGTGCTCGACGTTCCAGAGCTCCGGTGAGTCGCCGGTCTCGAGACCGAGCGCGAACAGGTTGGTACCCATCGCGCCATCGGCGATCAGGTGGCCGCGGGCGGCCAGCAACTCGGTCAGGCAGTCGGTCACGTCGGGGCCCCGATCCTCAGGCTGTCCGGACTCTGGCGGTCGCGGCGTTCACGATGTTCCGGCCGGGTCCTGCCGCGCCCGGTTCTCCCGGGCCTGCCGACGGCGGGTGACACGCCGGCGGTCCTGTCCGGCGTCGTGCTGCCGCTCGCGCAGCCGCTCCAGCACTTCGAGACGCTGCGGATCGCCGTAGCGCGACCAGTGCGCGATCTCCTCGATGGTGCGCCAGCACCCGAGGCAGAAGCGCGTGTCGCGGTCGATCTGGCAGACCCCGACGCACGGGCTCACGATCGTGCGGGGCACGTCGGCGGCGGGACTGTCCGGGGACTGCGAAGCTGGGGACTGCGATGCTGGGGATTCCGTGGAACTCGTCATGCTCGGGACACTAGGGCGATTTGCGCCCGGACGCTCCAATGAAAAACGACGCCGACAGGTCTGCCGGCGTCGCTTTCTCGTCGTTCTTTCGTTCCGGCCCGCGCCGATGCGGGCGCGGCGGAGTCGTTACGCCGCCTGGGCGTCGGTCTCGCGCTCGTAGGCGGCGACGACCTCGATGAAGCGATCCATCGCCTCACGAACGCCTTCGACGCCGTTGGCGGTGACCAGCGAGGCCTCGACAACGACCGGGGTCGCCTCCCAGCTCGCGCCGGCGGCTTCCAACTCGGCCCGCACATCCTCGCTCGACGTCACGGTGCGGCCCTTGGCCACCTCGTTGACGACCAGCAGCTTGCCGGCGTCGCCGATCACGGCGACCGGCATGGAGGCGCGCATGAACGCCTTCAGCACGCGCTGAGCGTGCGGCTCCTCGGCAAGCTTCTCGACGGCGCGGAACCCACCGGGCACGACCAAGCCGTCGAAATCGACCGCCAAGGTCTCGGCCAGGTCGACGTCGACCGGGAAGAAGTGGCCCCAGGAGCCCTCGTACCAGCCGTTGACCAAGCCGTTGGCTCGCGAAACCACCTTGGTGGTGGCGCCGGCTTCGATCAGCTTCTTCTGCGGCTCGGTGAATTCGATTTCGTCGAAACCATTGGCAAGCATTACTGCAATGACGCGTCCGGCGAGCGGCTTATCAGCCATACAGAACCTCCTCTCGGTGTTATGGCGTCGCGCCGAAAATACGAGCCGATTGCCGGCTCTCAGGCGCGAGCAACGCACAGGCTGGCCGGCATCCGGCCAACGGCGCGCGTATATGAAGGGAACTCGAAGGCGCTCACTTAGCGCTTGAGCCCAGCTATTTCAAGTCTGTTCCGCGGGAGGCCGCGACACCATGCCGCGCCCATCAGGTGGATCTCCTGGATCGCCGCCGGTGTCGGACGGGGTCGCTGATTCGCGAACATTTTCCGGTTCGGCATCGGATCGCGGATCGAGCGCGGCGAGGGCCGGCGAGGTCCCCGCGGTAGCGACGAAGTCCGGCCGGTCGTCGGGTGCCGGCGCCGCCCGCGCCCGCATCCGGAAGACCACGAATACGGCGAAGCCGAGATAGACGACGGCGATGTAGGGGAACAGCAGGTCGGTGCCGGCGGCGCCGGTCGCCCAGGAGGCGATCACCGGTCCGGCGATCGCCCCGATCGCATACACCATCAGCATGCCCGACGAGGCCTCGACGAAGCCGTCCGGCTCCACGAAGTCGTTCATGTGGGCGACCGACAGCGAATAGACCGGCATGGCGGTCAGTCCGAACAGCAAGGCGCCGATGAACAGCCCCGGCGCGAACAGGCCGGCGGCCACCGGCAGCAGCGCGCCGGCCACCGCCACGCCGATCGCCGCCCCCAGGATCACCCGGCGCCGGTCGGTGCGGTCGGACAGCTTGCCGAGCGGGTACTGCGCGATGGCGCCGCCGAGGACCACCAGACTCATGAAGACGGCGACGCCGTTCAGCCCGAGGCCGCTGCTGGTGGCGAACAGCGGCGCCAGCGACCAGAACGCGCCGTTGCCGAGCCCGACCGTGAAGGCCCCCATGAAGCCGACCGGCGAGATCCGGTAGAGCCGCGCGAGGCGGACCTTGGTGCTCCGCAGCGGCGCCGGCGCCAGAGAGGTGGACAGGGCAACGGGCAGGGCGGCCAGCGACACCAGGATGGAGGCCAGCGCGAACGGCGCGAACGACGCCGGATCGTAGACCGTCAGCAGCATCTGCCCGACCATGATCACCGTCAGGTTGATGATGGTGTAGAGCGACATGACCGTGCCGCGGGTCGCGTTGGTGGCACGCTCGTTCAGCCAGCTCTCGATGACCATGTAGAGGATCGCGAAGCCGAAGCCGGTGAGCGCGCGCAGCGGCCACCAGGCCCAGGGTTCGGTGATCAAGGCGTGGGCCAGGGCCACCGTGGAGGCGAGCGCCGTCGCGGCGGTGAAGGTCCGGATGTGCCCGACCCGGCCCACCACCACCGGGCCGTACAGGCAGCCGAGCGCGAAGCCCAGGAAATAGGCCGAGCCCATGACGCCGATGGCGACCGATCCGAACGCCTCGATCTCGGCACGGATCGGCAGCAGCGTGCCCTGCAGGCCGTTGCCCATCAGCAGCAGGGCCACGCTGGCCAGCAATGCCCCGACCGGAGCGATAACCTTGATCATGGTGAGCCTCGGGTCCCCTTCGGCAGCAGTGTGCCGTGTCCGGCGGCCGGTTGAGAACCCCCGGGCCGCAACGTCGTTGCCGAATACCGTCCCAGCACCGGGATCCTGACGATGAGGCCGGTGGTCGCATATGGGGTGGTTCACGGACTCGTGACAGCGGCGGCGACGTTTGTTTTCTAAATAAAATGCTGATAAAAAATTTCTCTAATGACCGCATAAGCGGGGCGGGCCTGCCGTCAGGTGGCCGGGGACTGGGGAAAACGATGCCGGATGCGATGCGGCCAGGGTCGGTGATTGCCGACTACGACCGTGACTCGATCCATACGTTGCCGTTGACCGTGCTGCCGGTGTCGAATGCCGCGCTCAGCAAGGCGCGGCTGATCAAGAATCATCGCCTGGAAACCAAGGTCGAGCTGTTCCGGGAGACCGGCATCGGCTCCGGCCAGATCAACATCGACGAGATCCCCGACTTCTTCTCCGGCGATCCGGCAGGCCTGCAGGACGACATGACCCTGCTGCGCCGTATCGGACAGCTGCCCGCCTTCGACCCCTATACGCTGCGGATCGGCCTGCGCCAGGCCGGCGTCGACGTCCTGAGCCTCGAGGCGCTACGACTGTCACCGGCGAAGCGCGCCGAACTGCTGCCGCTGATGCGCAAGATTACGCGGCCGCTGATCGTCCATCTGTATGGTGACGGGCCGGTCAACCCGGACGACCTCGACGCCATCATCCGCCTGATCGCCTACCCGGACACCCCGAAGGTGCGCGCCCGTATCCACTCGATGGCCGCGGGCCTGAAGGTGGGCGTCGACGGGCTGCCGGACATGCTCGAGGACTACGGCGACACCTGCCTCGCGCTGTCCTACTACCGGAGCTACTTCCAGTATGCGCTCCCGGTGCTTGAGCGGATGCTGGAATGGATGCGGGAGGTCCGGGACAACTCGTTCCTGCGCAACGACCCGAATGCCCGGCAGAGCCTCCAGCAGGTCGAGGACGTCATCACCCACGTGTCGGGCTCGGTGACCCGCCGCTTCGAGGGTTTCGACCGCCACACCGTGGTGAACTGGGAGAAGGTGACGGTCGGCACCTTCGGCGGCGTTCGCGAACTGATCTCCGCGCACCAGCGGTCGCTTGCCCAGGTGTTGTGCAGCCTGACCGTGAAGATCTACGAGTGGGAGCAGCGCTTCCCGAATGGCGGCGGCAGTCCGGACAAGCGCGCCGAGTTCATCGCTGCCGACCTGCGGCCCGGGCTGGACGCACTGTGGGGGGTCGAGCGCCGCGCGCCGCGTTTCGAGGTCAGCGGCGAGGCTGCCGCCTGAGGCGATCGACCGGCCGTCCCGCCGTTTCCCCGTTCCCCACCCTCGGTCTGCCCAGCCGGCCACCCTGCCGGGACTTCCTGCCGGGAAACCGCGGTGCGTAGTTCTACCAATGGCGGGGCGCATAAAAGAAACATAAAATTGTCTGGAAATCCATTCTATCGACACTGGCCGACGCAACCGCTGGCCGGCGAGTTGAGGACCGAGATGCCGGACGCCACTTCGCCGATGTCGGTTATTGCCGACTATGACAGGGACTCGATCCATACCCTGCCGTTGTCCGTCCTGCCGATTTCCAACGGCGCGCTCGGGCGCGCCAGGCTGATCAAGAACCACCGGCTGGAAACCCGGATCGAGTTGTTCCGGGAGAGTGGCGGCGGCTCCGGCCAGATCACCATCGACCAGGTGCCGGACTTCTTTCCGGGCGACGACGTCGCCCTGCGTCGCGACGTCGGCCTGTTGCGCCGGATCGGTGAGTTGCCGGCCTTCGATCCGTATACGCTGCGGATCGGGCTGCGCCAGGCCGGCGTGGACTTGGTGAACCTGAACGCCCTGCAGATTTCGGCGGCCAAGCGCGCCGAGCTGCGCCCGCTGATGCGCGGCATCGCCCGGCCCCTGGCGGTGCACCTGTTCGGCCCCAAGGCCGGCGCCGGCGCCGGCGCCGACCTCGATGCCTTGATGCGCATGATCGACAGCCCGGACACGCCGATGGTCCGCAGCCGCATCCTGTCGATGGCGGTGATGCTGCGGGTCAGCCTCGATGCCGTTCCGGACATGCTGGAGGAGTACGGCGACACCTATCTGGCGCTGTCCTACTACCGGAGCTACCTGCTCTACGCCCTGCCGGTGATCGACCGCATCATCGGGTGGATGCGGGAAGTCTCCGGCAACTCCTACCTGCGGTCCGACCCCAATGTCCTGCGGACGTTCCAGCGGGTCGAGACCCTGCTGACCCGGATCACCACCTCGGTGACCGCCCGGTTCAACGGCTTCGACAGCCAGAGGGTGCTGGACTGGAATGCCGTCACCCTCGAAACCTTCCGGTCGACCCGCCGCCTGGTCTCGGAGCACCAGCAGTCGCTGGCCCAGGTGCTGTGCGGGCTGACCGTCAAGATGTACGAATGGGAACAGCGTTTCCCGAATGCCGGTGGCAGCCCGGAGAAGCGTGCCGAATTCGTGACCGCCGAACTCGCGCCGGGCCTCGATGCTCTGTGGACGATCGAACGCGGCGCCGAGCGTTTCACGGACATTCGCCAGGCCGCCTGACGGCACATCCGGCCGGCAGATCCCCCTTTCGGATCGTAGCGCGCCATCCGTGCCACTCTTTGCTATCCTGGCGAGCGCCTCCGGCCGGCGTGACCGCCGCTGTCCGGGAACGCTCCGGGGCAACCGGCGTTCATCACATGCCGGCGGCGCGCGTCGTTGCCGCCACTGGGCGGCCTTCGGGATGGATGGGAGAGGATCGCATGGACATCACGCTTGTCGCCTATACGGTTTCGATTTTCGCTGCCGTGCTGGCGATGAACACCTACTCGGACTGGGGTGTCGCCGAGGTCCATGCCTATACGGTGCCGCCCTACCTCGAGGAGCGCGGATACACGCCGCAGGTCTTCGCCAATCAGGTCGTCGACGCGATGCGCAAGATCCAGCTCGAGGTGGCGGCGCTCGACGAAGCCGAGGTCCTGGTCCAGGGACAGGTCCAGCCGGTCGGCCAGTTGGCCTCGTATTTCGGCTTTGTCGATCTGCTTCGCGCCACCGAGGGCACGCTGGGGCTCGGGCCGTCGACGGTCGAGATCGAGATCACCCAGCACGAAGACGTCGCGCATTGGCGGGTCCGCGGCGACCACGCCGTGCGCGGTCCGACGGTCCGCCAGGGGGAAATGCCGGTCGGGCAGCCGGATGAGTTGATCCAACTGCTCGGACAGCAGGTCACCGGCTTCGTGTCGCCGTTCGCGGCGCTGGGCTACCAGTTCATCCAGGACACCGTGGAGAACAAGTACGACGCGACGATCCTGGCCGCCTCCACGCTGCTGCTCGACTGCCAGCGCCGCTCGGCCTGGGCCTGCACCGACGAAAAGATCAAGAACGCCTATCTGCTGCGCGGCATGGCGTATCTGAACGCCGATCAGACCGCCCGGGCCTTCGACGACTTCGACTCCGCCAACAAGATCGGCACCCAGAGCGCGCTGGGCGTGGCCTTCTACGGCGACGCCTACGCGGCCCTCGGGCAGGAGGCGGCGGCCAAGCGCCAGTACGAGCTGGCGGCGAGCCTCGACGCGCGGATCGGCGAGCGGTTCTACGAGCTGGCCAGGGGCTATGCGCAGGGCGGCAACCAACTGCTCGCCGACCGCCGCTACTCCACCGCCTCGGATCTCGGGATCGGCTCCGAGGCGTTCCTGGTGGACTGGGGCGACACCCTGTTCGCGCTCGGCTGGTACGATGCGGCGCTGGAGCGGTACCGGAGCGCGGAAGCCGTCGACACCGAGAATGACCTCTACGCCGAGCGTATCGACCGGACGCTCGAAGCGCTCGCCGCCTCCACCGCCGCGCAGCCCGGGCAGCCCGGACAGCCGGCGGCTGCATCGCCCGAGGTGCCGGTGCCGGCAGCGGCGCCGCCACCTGGCATCGGCGGCTGATCCGGCCTGCCGACCGTCCAGTCGCCGCCAGCGCTGCGGCCGGTGCTGTGACGCAGGAGGTGCTGTGACGCAGGAGGTGCTGTGACGCGGGAGGTGCGAGGACGATGGAACCGGCCCTGTACGCCGTGTTCGACCGGGCGGAATGGGCGGCGTTGCGGGTCAACACGCCGCTGACGTTGTCGGCTGCGGACCTCCAGGCGCTCCGGGGCACCTACGAGCACGTGTCGCTCACCGAGGTCGCCGACGTCTACCTGCCGCTCTCGCGGCTGCTCAACCTGCACGTCGCCGCGCGCCGTAACCTCAATCGGGTGAAGGACGCGTTTCTCGGGCGCCCGGTCGGCCGGCCGCCCTATGTGGTCGCGGTCGCCGGCAGCGTCGCCGTCGGCAAGAGCACCTTCGCCCGGGTCCTGCAGGCGATCCTCAGCCGCTGGCCGGACCATCCGCAAGTGGAGCTCGTTACCACCGACGGGTTCCTGTACCCGAACCGGTATCTGGACGAACGGGGCCTGCTCGCCCGGAAGGGCTTTCCGGAAAGCTACGACCGCCGCCGCATGGTCGCCTTCCTGGCGGAGCTGAAATCGGGCGCCCCCGAGGTCACGGCACCGGTCTACTCGCACCTCGCCTACGACATCGTGCCGGGCGAACTGCAGCGCGTGACCCGGCCCGACATCGTCGTCTTCGAGGGGCTGAACGTGCTGCAGCCGGGCGGAGGCGGACGCACCGATTCCGTCGTGGCTTCGGACTTCTTCGACTTATCGATCTACCTGGACGCCTGCGAGGCCGACATCAGGGGATGGTACCAGGAGCGCTTCCGGCTGCTGCAGCGCACCGCCTTCCAGAAGCCGGACTCGTACTTCCGGCGCTACCGGGACCTCGATCCCGACGCGGCGCGACAGGTATCCGGTCGCATCTGGGAGGACATCAACGGCCTGAACCTCAGGGAAAACATCCTGCCGACCCGGGAACGTGCCCGGGTCGTGCTGCGCAAGGGGGCGGATCACGCCGTCCGTGAGGTCTGGCTGCGGCAGGTCTGAGTGCGTGCAGTGCAGCGCGGTCGCTTGCCCCGCCCGACAAATCGGAGTATGTCGCCCCGCACGCCTCCGGCCGCCGACGGCCGTTCTCCGCCGCCGGCCTTCGCGGGCGCTTGAACGCATCACCGCTGCGACACAGGGGAGATCATGGCTCGCAATAAGATCGCGCTCGTCGGCGCCGGGAACATCGGGGGCACGCTGGCGCTGCTGGCCGGCCTCAAGGACCTCGGCGACATCGTGCTGTTCGACATCGTCGACGGGGTGCCGCAGGGCAAAGGCCTCGACATCGCCCAGGCTTCGCCGGTCGAACGCTTCGACGCCTCGGTGACCGGCGCCAGCGACTATGCCGCCCTGGCCGGGGCCGACGTGGTCATCGTCACCGCCGGCATCCCGCGCAAGCCGGGCATGAGCCGCGACGACCTGATCGGCACCAACACCAAGGTCATGAACGCGGTCGGCGCTGGCATCAAGGCCAACTGCCCGGACGCTTTCGTGATCTGCATCACCAATCCGCTCGACGTCATGGTCGGCGTGCTGCGCGACGCCTGCGGCCTGCCGCACGAGAAGGTCGTCGGCATGGCCGGCGTCCTCGACAGCGCGCGGTTCCGGTTGTTCCTGGCCGAGGAGTTCGGAGTCTCCGTCGAGGACGTGACGGCGTTCGTGCTGGGTGGCCACGGCGATACCATGGTGCCGCTGACGCGCTACTCGACGGTCGCCGGCATCCCGGTCCCGGACCTCATCAAGATGGGCTGGACGACCCAGGAGAAGATCGACGCCATCGTGCAACGCACCCGTGACGGCGGTGCCGAGATCGTCGGCCTGCTGAAGACCGGCTCGGCGTTCTACGCCCCGGCCAGTTCGGCGATCACCATGGCCGAGTCCTATCTGAAGGACAAGAAGCGGGTCCTGCCCTGCGCCGCCTACGTCAAGGGCGCCTACGGCCTGGACGGTCTCTATGTCGGCGTGCCGGTGGTGATCGGCGCCGGCGGTGTCGAGAAGATCGTCGAGATCGCATTGAACCCCGACGAGAAGGCAATGTTCGACCGCTCGGTCGGCGCCGTTCGCGCGCTCAACGAGGTGGTGGTCAAGCTCGGGCAGTGATCGCTCGGTCGGTTCCGGTCCGGCCGGTTGCCCCGGCCCGGGCCGGGCCGTAGAGTGAAGCGCCCTTCATGCGAACCGGAAGCGAAATGGCCGACGCGCCCGTATCCGACGCAGAGTGCAGCGAGACGGCCGGCGTCGCGGTCGTCCGTGCGGACGCCATGGCGGGCGACCGCAACACGATGAGCGGGGAACCATGAACATCCACGAGTATCAGGCCAAGGGTCTCCTGGCCAAATTCGGCGTGAGCGTGCCGCGCGGCGGGGTGGCCTTCACGCCTGACGAGGCGGTCAAGGCCGCCGAGAAGCTCGGTGGGCCCGTCTGGGTCGTGAAGGCGCAGATCCACGCCGGCGGCCGCGGCAAGGGCGGCGGCGTCAAGGTCGTGAAGTCACTGGACGCCGTGAAGGCCGAGGCCGAACGGATGCTGGGGATGACCCTGGTCACCCACCAGACCGGCCCGCAGGGCCGGAAGGTCCAGCGCCTCTACGTCGAGGACGGCTGCGACATCGCCCGCGAACTGTACCTGTCGCTGCTGGTCGACCGCGGCACCAGCCGGGTCACGGTGATCGCCTCGACCGAGGGCGGCATGGACATCGAGGAGGTCGCCGAGCACACGCCGGAGAAGATCCTCAGCATGCCGATCGATCCGGTGACCGGCATGAGCCCGCACTACGCGCGGCGCATTGCCTTCAGCCTCGGGCTCGAGGGCAAGCAGGTCTCGGCGGCGGTCAAGTTCCTGACCGCGCTGTACAAGTCGTTCGTCGACCTGGACGCGTCGATGATGGAGATCAACCCGCTGGTGGTCACCGGCGCCGGCGACATCATCGCGCTCGACGCCAAGATGAACTTCGACGACAACGCCCTGTACCGCCACCCCGACATCGCCGAGCTGCGCGACGAGGACGAGGAGGACCCGGCGGAGCTCGAAGCCGGCAAGTACGAGCTGAACTACGTGAAGCTCGACGGCAACATCGGCTGCATGGTCAACGGTGCCGGTCTGGCGATGGCCACCATGGACATCATCAAGCTGGTCGGCGGCGAGCCGGCGAACTTCCTGGACGTCGGCGGCGGCGCCACCAAGGAACGGGTGACGGCGGCGTTCAAGATCATCCTTTCGGACAAGAACGTCGAAGGCATTCTGGTCAACATCTTCGGCGGCATCATGCGATGCGACGTGATCGCCGAGGGCGTGGTGGCCGCGGCCCGCGAGGTCAGCCTGCACGTGCCCCTCGTGGTCCGGCTGGAAGGGACCAATGTGGAACTCGGCAAGCAGATCCTGGCGGATTCCGGCCTGCCGATCGTATCGGCGGACAATCTCGGCGATGCCGCCGAGAAAATCGTCAAAGCGGTGAAGGAGGCGGCCTGATGTCGGTTCTGGTCGACAAGAACACGAAGGTCATCTGCCAGGGCTTCACCGGCAGTCAGGGAACCTTCCATTCCGAGCAGGCCATCAAGTACGGCACCAAGATGGTCGGCGGCGTCACCCCGGGCAAGGGCGGTCAGACCCACCTTGAGCTGCCGGTGTTCGACACCGTGCACGAGGCGGTCGCCAGGACCGGCGCCAATGCCAGCGTGATCTACGTGCCGCCGCCGTTCGCGGCGGATTCGATCCTGGAAGCGATCGATGCCGAGCTGCCGCTGGTGATCTGCATCACCGAGGGCATCCCGGTGCTCGACATGCTGAAGGTCAAGCGCGCGCTCTGTGGCACCAACACCCGGCTGATCGGTCCGAACTGCCCGGGCGTGATCACCCCGGACGCCTGCAAGATCGGTATCATGCCGGGGCACATCCACAAGCGCGGCAAGATCGGCATCGTGTCGAAGTCCGGCACCCTGACCTACGAGGCGGTGGCGCAGACCACGGCGGCCGGTCTCGGCCAGTCGACCTGCGTCGGCATCGGCGGCGACCCGGTCAACGGCACCAGCTTCATCGACGTGCTGGAGATGTTCCTGGCCGACGACGAGACCCAGGGCATCATCATGATCGGCGAGATCGGCGGGTCGGCCGAGGAAGAAGCTGCAGACTTTCTTAAGACTTCCAAGGTTAAGAAGCCGGTGGCCGGCTTCATTGCCGGCGTGACCGCCCCTCCGGGACGGCGCATGGGCCATGCCGGGGCGATCATCGCCGGCGGCAAGGGCGGCGCCGGGGACAAGATGGAGGCCATGCGTTCGGCCGGCATCAAGGTGTCGGACTCGCCGGCACGGCTGGGCGAGACCATGCTCGCCGCGATGCAGGGCTGAGCCGGCCGGGGATAAGGCGGAAAGCGGGCGGGACAGGGTCCCGCCCTTGATCCGCCGGGCGGTTGCGACGACCATTTGTCGGGGGTCGACTGCAATCGACCCGTGGTGGGACACCGGCATGGCCGGTTGCCGGATCGGCCTGGAGGGACGGCTCGATCCGGCTGAGACGAGAGGCGGTGTGCGCTCATGTCGACCGATTTTGTGGATCTGACCTTCCTGAATGGCGCCAACGCGCCGTTCATGGCTGAACTCTACGCCCGCTATCTGAACGATCCGAACGCGGTCGACGCCAGCTGGCGGCGCTATTTCGATCAGCTCCACGACGAGGCCGGCACCGCGCAGAGCGACGCCGACGGGCCGAGCTGGGCGCCGCGCGGCACCAAGGTGATCGGCGCCGTCGACCCGGCCAACGAGAATCTCAAGTCGGACAAGAAGGCGTCCGGCATCGCGGCCTCGGCCGCCGACGTACGGGCCGCCACCCTCGATTCGCTGCGCGCCATCATGTTGATCCGGGCCTACCGGATCCGCGGACACCTGCGCGCCAAGCTCGACCCGCTCGGCCTCGACGAGCCGACGCCGCATCCGGAGCTCGATCCCGAGACCTACGGCTTCACCGACGCCGACTGGAACCGGCCGATCTTCATCAACCACGTGCTCGGACTCGAAACCGCGACGCTCCGCGAGATCATGGATCTGCTGGAGGCGACCTATTGCGGGTCGATAGGTGTCGAGTTCATGCACATCCAGGATCCGGCCCAGAAAGCCTGGATCCAGGAGCGGATCGAGCAGATCCGCAACCAGACCGACTTCACCGACCGCGGCAAGCGGGCGATCCTCGAGCGCCTCACGGACGCCGAGTGCTTCGAGAAGTTCCTGGCCGTCAAATATGTCGGGACCAAGCGTTTCGGCCTGGACGGCAGCGAGACCCTGATCCCGGCGCTCGAGCAGATCCTCAAGCGCGGCAGCCAGCTCGGCCTCGAGGAGGTGGTGCTGGGCATGTCGCATCGCGGCCGCCTGAACGTGCTCTGCAACTTCATGGACAAGCCGTTCCGGGCGATCATCTCGGAGTTCCTGGGCAACCCCGCCAATCCCGAGGATGCCGGCGGCTCCGGCGACGTGAAGTACCATATGGGCGTGTCGGCCGACCGCGAGTTCGACGGCGTCAACGTCCACCTGACCCTGAACGCCAACCCGTCGCACCTGGAGATCGTGAACCCGGTCGTGCTGGGCCGGGTGCGCGCCAAGCAGGTGCAACGCGGCGACCGCGCCCGCAAGAAGGTGATGGGCATCCTGCTGCACGGCGACGCGGCGTTCGCCGGCCAGGGCGTGGTGCCCGAGACCTTCGATTTCTCCGGGCTGCGCGGCTACCGCACCGGCGGCACCATCCACATCGTCGTGAACAACCAGATCGGCTTCACCACCAGCCCGCACTACTCGCGCTCGTCGCCGTACCCGACGGATGTCGCGAAGATGGTGATGGCGCCGATCTTCCACGTGAACGCCGACGACCCCGAAGCGGCGATCCACGTCGCTCGCATCGCCAGCGAGTTCCGCCAGGAGTTCGGGGTCGACGTTGTGGTCGACCTGATCTGCTACCGTCGTTTTGGCCACAACGAGGGCGACGAGCCGCGATTCACCCAGCCCCTGATGTACGCCAAGATCGGTGACCATCCGAGCACCCGGCAGCTCTATTCCGAGCAGCTGACCCGCGAGGGCGTGATCGCCGAGGGCGAAGGCGACCGTATCGTCGAGGAGCACAACGCCTATCTGGCGCAGGAGTTCGAGGCGGGCTTGTCCTACAAGCCCAACAAGGCCGACTGGCTCGAGGGCAAGTGGTCGGGGTTGAAGGTGGCGTCCGGCGACGCCCGGCGCGGCGATACCGCGGTCGCGGCCGACGAGCTGAAGCGCATCGCCGACCGGCTCTGCGAGGTGCCGAAGGACTTCGACCTGAACAGCAAACTGAAGCGCTTCATCGACGGCCGCCGCAAGGCGATCGAGACCGGTCAGGGAGTCGACTGGTCGTTCGGCGAGGCGCTGGCCTTCGGCACGCTGCTGGCGGAAGGCGATCCGGTCCGGCTGTCCGGCCAGGACTCCGGCCGCGGCACGTTCTCGCAGCGCCATTCGGTCTACATCGACCAGACCACCGAGGAGCGCTACGTCCCCCTGAACCACGTCAAGGAGGGGCAGGCCAGCTACGAGGTGATCGACAGCCCGCTGTCCGAGGCCGGCGTGCTCGGATTCGAGTATGGCTACAGTCAGGCAGAACCGAACGCGCTGGTGCTGTGGGAGGCGCAGTTCGGCGACTTCGCCAACGGCGCCCAGGTCATCGTCGACCAGTTCGTGTCGTCGGGCGAGGCCAAGTGGCTGCGCATGTCCGGTCTGGTGATGCTGCTGCCGCACGGCTACGAGGGCCAGGGGCCGGAGCACTCCTCGGCGCGCTGGGAGCGCTATCTGCAGCTCTGCGGCGAGGACAACATGCAGGTGGTGAACTGCACCACCCCGTCCAACTACTTCCACGTCCTGCGCCGCCAGATGAAGCGCGACTTCCGCAAGCCGCTGATCATCATGACGCCGAAGTCGCTGCTGCGGCACAAGCTCTGTACCTCGAGCTTCGCCGAGATGGGGCCGGGGACGACCTTCCACCGGGTGCTCTACGACAACGATGTCCTGTGCGACGACAAGGACGTCAAGCGGGTCGTGCTGTGCTCGGGCAAGGTGTACTACGACCTCTACGAGGAGCGCGCGAAGCGCGGCATCCGGGACGTGTTCTTCCTGCGAATGGAGCAGATCTACCCGTTCCCCGAGAAGGCGTTGCTGCACGAGCTGGCGCGGTTCCCGCAGGCCGAGGTGGTGTGGTGCCAGGAGGAGCCCCAGAACATGGGCTGCTGGACCTTCCTCGACCGCCGGCTCGAGAACGTGCTGATCGAGCTCGACGGTGCCTGTCGCCGGCCGCGCTATGTCGGCCGGGCCGAGGCGGCCTCGCCGGCGACCGGCAACCACGGCCGTCACGTGCGCGAGCAGCAGAAGCTGGTCGACGAGGCGCTGACCGTCAGCGCGACCGTCAGCAAGGGCCGCATGGCCGCCGAGTGATCGGACCAACCACTTTCGGGACCGGCGGCCGCGGTCGCCGGTCGGTTTCCGAACGACAGACAAGAGGCGCATAGGCGATGGCGACGCAGATCACCGTTCCGGCTCTCGGCGAATCCGTGTCCGAGGCGACGGTCGCGAAATGGATGAAGGCGGTCGGCGACGCCGTCCAGGCGGACGAACCGCTGGTCGAGCTGGAAACCGACAAGGTCACGCTCGAGGTCAACGCCCCGACCGCCGGCGTGCTGATCGAGATCGCCGCCAAGGAAGGCGCGGAGGTCGCGGTCGGTGCCCTGCTCGGCAACATCGACGAGACCGCCAAGGCCGCGGCCAAGAAGCCCGAGGCGCCCAAGGAGGCCCCGAAGGCCGCCGCGCCGGCCAGCGCCGAGGCTCCGGCCCCTGCCGCGGCGCCCGCTCCGAAGCCGGCTCCCGCCGCGGCGACCGGCGCCTACGACGTCAAGACCCTGTCGCCCGCGGTCCGCAAGCTGATCGAGGACAACGACCTGGATCCCGCGAAGATCAAGCCGACCGGCAAGGACGGACGGCTGGTGAAGGAGGATGTCCAGAAGGCGATCGAGGCCGGCACCGCCAAGCGCAGCTATTCGGCCGCGCCGGCTGCCGGTAGCGCCCCGGCCGCCGCCGGCCCGCTGCCGCCGCGCCCGGAGGATCCGCGCGAGGAGCGGGTGAAGATGACCCGGCTGCGCCAGGTCATCGCCCGGCGCCTGAAGGAAGCCCAGAACACCGCCGCCATGCTGACCACCTTCAACGAGGTGGACATGTCCGGCGTGATGGCGCTGCGCAGCGAATACAAGGACGTGTTCGAGAAGAAGCACGGCGTGAAGCTCGGCTTCATGAGCTTCTTCGTGAAGGCGGCGATCGCCGCGCTGCAGGAATTGCCGGCGGTCAACGCCGAGATCTACGGCGACGAGATCGTCTACAAGAACTTCTATGACATCGGCGTCGCGGTCGGCACGCCGCAGGGCTTGGTGGTGCCGATCGTCCGCGACGCCGACCAGCTGTCCTTCGCCGGCGTCGAAAAGGCCATCAACGGGCTCGGCGTCAAGGCCCGCGACGGCAAGCTCAGCCTCGCCGAGATGCAGGGCGGCACGTTCACGATCTCGAATGGCGGCGTGTACGGCTCGCTGATGTCGACGCCGATCCTGAACCCGCCGCAGTCCGGCATCCTCGGCATGCACAAGATCCAGCCGCGGCCGATGGCGATCGGCAACGCGGTCGAGATTCGGCCGATGATGTACCTGGCGCTCAGCTACGACCACCGGATCGTCGACGGCCGCGAGGCCGTGACCTTCCTGGTCCGCATCAAGGACGCGATCGAGGATCCGCGACGCCTGCTGCTGGATCTCTGAACGCTGGCCGCAGACCCCGATACGCAGACCCCGACGCGCCGACCCGTAACGACCCTGCATCCGAGGAAATCATGGCGGACAACTACGATCTCGTGGTCATCGGCGCCGGCCCCGGCGGCTATGTCGCCGCCATCCGCGCCGCCCAGCTCGGCCTGAAGGTGGCGGTTGTCGAGAAGCGCGGCGCCCTCGGCGGTACCTGCCTGAACGTCGGCTGCATCCCGTCCAAGGCGCTGCTCAACGCCTCACACAAGTTTGCCGAGGCCGAGGACGGGCACCTCGCCGCGTTCGGCATCCAGGTCGGCAAGCCGAAGCTCGACGTGAAGAAGCTGATGGAGGCCAAGACCGGCATCGTCACCGGCCTGACCGACGGCATCGCCTTCCTGTTCAAGAAGCACAAGATCGACTGGGTGCAGGGCGAGGGGACGATCCCGGCGGCCGGCAAGGTCGAGGTGACGCCGACCGGCGGTGGCCAGAAGCAGACCCTCGCCTGCGAGCGGATCCTGATCGCCACCGGCTCGGAGTCCACACCGCTGTCCGGCGTCGAGGTCGACGAGAAGAAGATCGTCACCTCCACCGGCGCGCTCGAACTGACCAAGGTTCCGGGCCACCTGATCGTGATCGGCGGCGGCGTGATCGGGCTGGAGCTGGGCTCGGTCTGGAAGCGGCTCGGCTCGAAGGTCACCGTCGTCGAGTTCCTCGACCGCATCGTGCCCGGCACCGACACCGATACCGCCAAGCGCTTCCAGCGTGCGCTGGCGAAGCAGGGCCTGGAGTTCAAGCTGGGTTCCAAGGTCACCGGGGCGAAGACCACCAAGGCCGGCGTCACCCTGACGGTCGAGCCGGTCAAGGGCGGCGACGCCGAGGAGATGACCGCCGACGTCGTGCTGCTGGCGATCGGACGGCGGCCGCTGATCGCCGGGCTCGGGCTCGACAAGCTCGGGGTCGAGCTGGACAAGCGCGGCGCCATCGTCGTCGACGCCGACTTCGAGACCAGCGTGAAGGGCATCTTCGCGATCGGCGACGCCATTCCCGGCCCGATGCTGGCCCACAAGGCCGAGGAGGACGGTGTCGTCTGTGCCGAGATCATGGCCGGCCAGTCCGGCCATGTGGACTACAATCTGGTCCCCGGCATCGTCTACACGTGGCCCGAACTGGCGACGGTCGGCCAGACCGAGGAGCAGCTCAAGGCGGCCGGGGTCGAGTACCGCAAGGGCGTGTTCCCGTTCACGGCCAACAGCCGGGCCCGTGCCAACCTCGACGCCGAGGGCCAGGTCAAGATCCTGGCCGACGCCAAGACCGACCGGGTGCTGGGCGCCCACATCCTCGGCCCCGACGCCGGCACGCTGATCCACGAGATCTGCATGGCGATGGCGTTCGGCGGCTCGTCCGAGGACGTCGCCCGCATGTGCCACGGCCACCCGACGCTCTCCGAGGGCATCAAGGAAGCCGCTCTGGCGGTCGACGGCCGGCCGATCCACATCTGACCGGCGCGGAGGCAGCGGCCTCCGTTCCTGATCCCGGACGGACACGCGTCGGGGTGTTCGGTCCGGCATCAGGCAGCAAGCGCACCCGGGCCGGGCCACTCGCGAGGGCCGCATCGAGGGGCGTGGTGAGGCGCGCTCTCGGGTGGCGCGCGAGGCGCGGTGATTTGGGTTTGGGGGCGTTTCGGACAGAGCCCGACCTGGGGCACGCCGCCCCCGCAGATCAGGGCGGCCGCGGCATCGTCCGGGAGCACGGATCGGCACCCCGCCGCGTCAATTTCGCGTGCAAGAGGCCGACCGCACGGGCCTTCCGCCGCCCGCACCGGCCATGCGCCGGCCTCACCCCCGCCATGCGAGTGAAAAGCTCTGATTCCCCGGCATTAGGTAGCAAACGCACCTTAAAGCCCCTCACGAATTTTCGGCGGTTTCCCTAGACTCCGAGGCATGGCCGAACCCCACGTCATAGCTGCCCTGCAAACCAAGAAGGCGGAACTTCTCGGCGAGATCCACCAGGCCCGCGCCCGGCTGGCGGCGCTGAACCGCGATCTGGCCGTGGTCAACGACGCCATCGCCCTGTTCGGTCACGACAACGCCAAGCCGCTCCGGCCGATCTACCATCCCGCCAAGGGCCTGTTCGTTACCGGCGAGATCGTCCGATTCCTGTTCGACCGCATCCGCTCCCACGGCCCGCAGACCACGGTGCAGTTGAAGGACGCACTGCTCGGCTACAAGGGGCTGTCGGACGCCGAAACGCGGGTCCGGCATCTGGTACACTCCAAGGTCGCGAAGGCACTGAATCGGCAGCAGGCGCGGGGGCTGCTGATCAAAGACGGCGAGGTATGGCAAGCCAGATAATCCTCAAGGCGCCACGCCAAGTGCAATCCGTATTAGTTCCTTATCTTTCGGTGAAATAGTCCGCGCCTGTCGAACTGCTGCGAAAATCTCTACTGCATGATTCTCATGTATCACTCCAATGACGCCCTTGTCATCTAGTGACTCCTCGATCACGAAATCGTCGAGTTCGATAGGCTCCCCGCACTCCAGGGAGCTATCACGCTTCAGGAATGGATGATCGAGTTGCGATATGTGGACTGGCGTCTGCCAATTGGGTCGAGAATTTATTCTAAAAAACATTCCAAGAGCGGGTTCAATGCACGCAACCATCTTGGGGCCTGGAGGCGTAATGCATCCGTCGTAAATCCAGATGACCTCCAGCGCTTTAAGCACAGCCTTACAGTCGGATAAACGGCGCTGTCTGTTTCAGGTATGCCACTTTATCTGGCTTAGAATCCGAATCGAGGATCATGTCCTCGTAAGCCATTATCCCGAGATTGGCGGCTTGCCAATCTGGCCCGTGCGTAGCAGCTGTGCGCTCCGTAAAGTTCATTCTACTGGACTGATCAAAACCCTCTGCAAGCACCTCCCAATCTGACTCCGACAGGACATCCATATCGGGGCCTTCATTGCCTTCAAGAACAAGGCGAAATCCTTCAATCCGCCAAGGATATTGATCGCGGCCAAGTTCCGCGAGCCACAATGCCTCGCCTTTTGCCATCTCGTATATTTCAAGCGGTACGGGTCCAAACTTCATTGCGCGATATGTTGCACCAAAGATCGGCCGGTTGTGCTCGTTTAGATGCTTTTTGTCGGCGAAGTAGCACGCTTTGAGCAACGTATGGAGGTCAATGCGCGGCCGTTGATGAATCAACCACTGAATGGCCACCATCGCTTTTGCAGGAGAGAACTTAAACTTGATTCTTTTCATCGCACTGTCTCTCATTCCTGACGGTAACGCACAGGAAGACAGGATGATATATAAGGGTAATTCCCTTAGAATTCAATAGCTTAAAATCAGCACGCCCAGCAAAGACTTAGCTCACTCCCCGCTGCCAGTACCCCTTCCACACCCGCGACACCGGATGCGCCATGCTGGCGGCGATCACGGCGTGGAACTGCTCGCCGTTCGTGACCCGGCGATGATCCTCGCGCCACGCCATTTCGCCAGCGTAGGCGTAGAGGTAGCGGCCGCTGATGTGATGATGCTGGCCCCACTCGGCACGACGGAGCCGGGAGAAGTAGCTTTCGGCCTGATTGGTGCACACGCCTTCGTCCATGAAGGCGACCGAGTGGTTGATGCGCCGGGTGTCATAGGCGGCGTGCAGGTCGTCCCAGGACGGCGCTTCGTCGGCGTAGATGGTGGTGCCCGACGCTACCCGCTCGCGGATCGTCGGGACTGACTGGTCTTCGCTCTTGAACACGAACGGCAGCGTCCGGCCGCCGCGTTGCCGCATGACGACCACGACCCGCCGCTTGCCGGTCTGGTTCTCTTTCAGGCGACGGTCCTTGCGGTCTTCCTTGCGGTTCTCGGGACGGACGTAGCCGCCGAAGTAGGCGCCATCAACCTCGACCTCGCCGGACAGGATCGCGTCGTGATGCTCCAGCGCCATCGCCTCGCGGATCTTGTGGCTCAGCACGAACGCCGTCTTGTACTGAACGTCGAGATCGCGGCCGAGCTGCAACGCCGAAATGCCCTTGGCCGCGTTCACGAACAGCGCAATCGCCAACAGGATATCCCGCACCGGCAGCTTGCGGCTGGCGAAGATCGTTCCCGACGTGATGCTGAACTGGTGGCCGCAGCCCTGGCACTTGAAGATGCGGCGGGTCTGGTACTCGTAGACCGCGACGCAGCCGCAGCGCGGGCAGACCGGCTCGCCGTCCGTGGATGCCCAGCGCAGCGCCCGGAAGGTCGCCCGCGCCTCATCATCCGTCATGCGCGCCACGGCAACGACGCTGAGCGTGCGGGCCTTGGCGGAAAGAAGGAAGTGCTGGGCCATAACGTACTATCTCCGATGCCTATGCATCGTATGTAGTACGTTGACGTAGCCCATACAAGGGCATATGTATCGTCTACGATACTTTTTTGTAGCGAGGCGATACGTTGGCAGAGAAAACGGACTGGGAAGCCCGCGCGGCTAACCTCCTGAAAGCCGAATTGAAGCGGCGAGGCGTGACCTATTCGAGCCTTGCGGAACGCTTGGCTCGGATTGGCGTTGATGAAAAGGAGGTCAATATTCGGAATAAGCTATCTAGAGGAAAGTTTACCGCTGCATTTCTTCTGCAATGCTTTGCCTCAATCGGCGCAAATAGGGTTGAATTGCTTGACTAAGACGTGATAGTCCGCAACAATACTCCTGCGGAGGAAGTGTGGTGACTAGGCATTTTGACAACCTTCCGAGATTAATGCTGATAGCGACGCTATCGGTATTGTATTATTATTTCTTGAGTTTTTTAGACAAACAGTTTGGGTTTTTTCTAACCCTATCCGTGGCTCTAATTACTATTGTTCCCGTCATCGTCGTTTATGTGATCAGACGAAAATAGCTCCGTTTGGTAAGGAGAATTTTGATATTCGAATACCTCTTCAATAGCATAACCTTTGATCGCCCAAACACCGTTCTCTTTCTTTTCGTTTATTCGGATACGAGCCCTAATATTTATTCCGCGCTTGACGTCAATTTCCAGATTCCCATTCACGAAATCTGCGCGAAACCTATCGTCTTCAACGGTGGCCCCAAATTCACGATCAGGACCTATGAACTTCCAGCGGCGGTCATCGTCAACTAGACGAGGGCTGACGATCCGAAGAGGCACGATCTCGCGACGGATCCGCGAGTCCGGTCCATCGAACTCGATTGCCGACTCATAGAACCGTCTGAAGCGTTCTTTGGGAACAATGTAGCCAGGACGAGCGCCGGGAACTGCCGAGACGCCAGCGCCCTTTATTGCCGGATCTTCATCTAGGTGGCGATACACGTCTGACACGTGCGGATTGGACCCCCGGGTCCTCACCATCGAAGCGACGCGTTCGGCGATTCTCTGGATCTCCTCGTCGGATAAAACCTGCACCTCGGAGCGAAGGTCTAACCCGAACGCGTCTCCCGCCTTGATGATCATTTCCCGAACCGGACCCGTGGCTAGGAGGCTCTCCCATCCGAAGGTTAGGGTTCTGTCGGTGAGCCAGATTCCGGTGCCAAGGATCACGCTCATGAGAACGGCGCCAATCTTATCTTTCGGCGTCGACTTGCTGATCATCTGAACCAGGCCGTTCAGCGATAAGCTCGATTCCGTACCGCTGACGAGCTTGACCTGAACCTCGCCAGACGGGTCGAGAATATATGCCGCGTCCTTGATCGCCCGTGAGAACGCTATGGCGGCCTTGGCGACAGCCTCTAGGTCAGCCGTTTCACCCTCGACTAGATCAAGGTATAGGCTGATAGGTACAGCCGCCAACTTGGCCTCCCCCGCCATAGTTGATCAGAGCAGGTTGCACCGCTACTTGGCGGCCCGTCAATCAGCTAGGTGCATTTGCTACCTAATGCCGTGATTCCCCTTGACCCCCCGCCGCCCGATCGCCATTGTCCGCCCCACGAACGGCTGGGCAGCGGCGGGGATGTTCCTCACGTTTCCTGGCCGATCGCTTTTCGGGGCGGCGTTCCGCCCGTTCGGAGGTACTCGACGCACACATCTGCACGGTAATCGCCCGGCGAAATCCCGTGTCAGCCCGCCCTCTCGGGGGTGGGTTTTCTTGTCTGCCCATTCCGCTCGTCCCGTAGGGTCCGCCGTGGCCCATGGGGGTGGAGGGTCTAAGGGTAGCTGGGTCAATCTTCTGGTTAGGAGGAACGAGTTTTGGATCACCAGCTCGCCACCAAATTGGGGATGGACTCGGCCACTCAGCCGAGCGAATTCCATGCCGATACCCTGGATCGTGACACCCGGTCCGAGGACAACGTCATCCGCCTTCCGTCCGCCGGGGTCACCGCCTCGGACAAGCGGCTCGACCACTTCGTCAAGCGCGACGGCCTGACCTTCGCGGGCACCCACCTGATCATCGACCTGTGGGGTGCGAAGCGGCTCGACGAGCTCGAGCACATCGAAGAGGCGCTGAAGGAGTGCGTCACCGCCGCCGGCGCCACCCTTTTGCACATCCACCTGCACCACTTCTCGCCGAACGGCGGGGTGTCGGGCGTGGCCGTGCTGGCCGAGTCGCACATTTCTATCCACACGTGGCCGGAGTGCGACTACGCGGCGCTCGACGTGTTCATGTGCGGCGATGCCAAACCGCATGCCGCCATCGAGGTGTTGAAGCGCGCCTTCGGGCCGACCACGGTCAACCTCGGCGAGCACAAGCGGGGCATGGTGGCATGACCGAGTGGTTCACGGAGACGCTGCACCCCTGGCTGGCGCAGCGTCTCCGGATCGACCGCGTGCTGTTCCGCGACAAGACCGAACACCAGGACCTGATCATCTTCGAGAACGAGCGCTTCGGCCGGGTGCTGACGCTGGACGGCGTCGTGCAGACCACCGAGGGCGACGAGTTCGTCTATCACGAGATGATGGCGCATGTGCCGATCGTGGCGCACGGCGCCGTGCGTCGGGTGCTGATCGTCGGCGGCGGCGACGGCGGCATGGCGCGCGAGGTGCTGAAGCACAAGGCGGTCGAGCGGGTCACCATGGTCGAGATCGACCGCGGCGTGGTCGACATGAGCATCGAGCACCTGCCGTCGCTGTCGGCCGGCGCCTTCGACGACCCGCGCCTGGACCTGGTGATCGCCGACGGCGCGAAGTTCGTGGCCGAGACCGAAGCGCGGTTCGACGTGATCATCGTCGATTCGACCGACCCCATCGGCCCGGGCGAGGTGCTGTTCACCGCCGCGTTCTACGCCGACTGCAAGCGCTGCCTGACCGCCGGCGGCATCATCGTCACCCAGAACGGCGTGCCGTCGCTGCAGGGCTCGGAGGTCACCAATTCCTGGCGGCGTCTCGGCAAGTCGTTCCAGGACGTATGGTTCTACGTGGCGGCGGTCCCGACCTACCAGGGCGGCTTCATGACGCTGGGCTGGGCCAGCGACGACCCGGCCAAGCGCCGGCACGACGTCGCCACCATCGAGGCCCGCTTCGCACCGCTCGGCATCGCGACGCGCTACTACACGCCGGCGATCCACCAGGCCTGCTTCGCGCTGCCGAAATTCGTCATCGATCTGCTGAAGTGACGGGGAGCCACCGGCGCCGTGGCGTGGGCGACTCCCGGATCCGTCTCGGGGAAAGATGAAGGGGCCGGACTCTCCGGCCCCTTCGGCAAGCGAGTTCAGAGACCAGCGCCGACGATCGTGCCGCTCGCGCCGTTGCAGTCGGTGATTTCAAGCTTGACCGCGCTGTCGCTGCGGCGAGCCTCCAGCAGAAGCTCGAACATCTCCGAGAAATTCGTGTTCGAGCGGTCGAATTTCAGGGCCTTGTCGGCGCACCGATTGTTGGGCGGATAGGCGGCCAGCCTGACCGCGATATTGATCGGGTCGACGTAGAGGCTGTCAAGCTTACTGGTAATCTCGGTGTTCGCCCAGCCGACATCAGTGGTCATCATCCAGGTCGAGCAGGCGCCCCCGATCAGGACCGGTCCTCCGAACCCATCCGTCGATCCGGGGAGACAGCTGGAATTCGACTGCAGTTTGATGGGGCCGTCCCCATCCCAGATCCACATCAGGTTGGTCGATGTCCCGCTCGCGCAATCAAACAAGTTTACGCGCCTTGGATGATAGGATGCGGTATCGACATCCAGGCAGGCGGAATTGGGCCCTCCATCGCCCAGAGCGAGCTTTACGACGTTGTCATCGCTGGTCAATAGAGTCCATTTGGACTGAGCCCCATCGCAATAGACGGACGTGACGACACCGTCTTGAACGCCAAGACAGGCGAGGTTCCCGTTCGGGGCCGCGAACATCACGTAGCCGGTTTGTCCCTGCTGAGCCTGCGCTTGCGCCGGCATCGTGGAGAGCAGGCTTGCTGCCGCAAGTGCGATCACTGCTCCGATAACTCGTCCCATGAGTGTACCTCCCGAATAGAAGTTGACGAAACGCAGGGCGTCCGGTCCACACCACCGTCGTCGCGACGGAGGCAGATCGATGTCGGCACGCCATGCAGGTGGATCGACCTCGCTTTCGCGAAGCAGGGCTTCGTGAGGCCGAGGCCGGTGGCCGGGCCTCACGAAGCGCGCGGTGGCCCGCCGATGGCTCGGTCTCCAGGGTGCGACGGACCGGCCGCCACACCACGGCATCTGCCACCAGGGCGGATCACGGAAAGTGATGCAGGAAGATCGCCGGGTCGCCCGGGTTCAGATACTCGAGATCCTCGGTGTGGTAGCTGTCGCCACCAACGATCTTCGCCCGCACGGAGATCCCCTTCATGCCGACGTGCAACGGTCCGAACCGCTTGCCGCCGTCGACCATGACACCGCTCTGGTGGGGCGTCCCGGTGCGGGTACCGATCACCCATCCGGTCGCGCCTTCGATCAGGATCACCCAGCCGAGGCGCGTTGCCCGAAAAAAGCTGAACCACATTGACGTCTTCGATCTTTGCGACCTCGATGTATTTTCTTTCGAATCCCTGCTCGTTCATCTCAACTTCCTTTCAGATTTTTCTCAAAATCCGGCTTATCCGTGCAGAGTATTTATTCCACACGAATATGTTTTCAGATTTCGACACAGGAAGTCCTGAAGTCTTTCCGAACAAAACCTGAAATTAACCGTATATTAAAATTTACTTGTGTGCCCCGGATCGCCGGCACGAACGGTTCGGCGCGGAGTTGCGGCTTCGGCGCTCGCCTGGCGATCTTCGGAAAGCCGCCGCGTCGCCGCCGCCGCCGCGGTCAGCCCGACCGCCGCCACAGTCCGGTCCGCGACAGCACCGGAACCGCCTCGAACCGGCTGTGCTCGACCGCACCGCTGGCGAGGTCCAGGACGGTGAAATCGAAGCCGGGTTCGACTTCCTCGACCACCACGCCGTCATAGCGCAACGGGTTGCCGCCGCTCAACGCCAGGCAGCCCAGCAGGTGCAGGCGCCCGTTGCGGCGAACCGGCAGCAGCACCCGCTCGAACTCCAGATAGTCCTTGTCCGGAAGCACGACGCGGCCCTTGAAGATGCAGATCGCCGGGTCGAACACTCGGAAGAAATACGGCGCAACGATCGAATGGACGTCCGGTGGCACGACTTCGTCGAGGTACCGGCCGGCGTGGTTCGAGCCGAACAGCCGGTTGACCTCCTCGCCGGACACCCGGTATTTCAGCCGGTCGCCCTCGCGTTCGAGCAGGTAGACGAAGGGCAGGACCGCCGGGACTTCAATCGGGTCGAAGTCGATCGGCCGCAGCGTCTCCGCATCCTGCCCGCCGACCCAATAGTCGAGGGCCTCGACGGTCGCCTGGAAGCGGAGCAGTCGATCCCTGAGCGTCGCGAGTGTCGTCACGGATACCTCGCTCAATGGCCATGCGGCGTAGTCATGCCCCGGGCGGCCGACACTCCGCTGAGCCCGGCGATCAGCGCAGAAGCAGTTCTCCCAGCATGATACCACGGACATCGCCGCCGGGGTCCGGCGACACGAACACCTCCTGGGTGTCGGCAACGGCGAAAGGCTGTCGGAACGGGTAGTCGGCGGCCCCGAGGTCGAAGCCCTCGCGCGGGCGGTCGCGGTTCTCGTCGAAGACCGCCTGGACCCAGGGCTCGATCAGGCGGGGATAACGGTCCAGTACGGCCTGAATGGCTTCGTTTCGCACATGGAGTCCTTGGCGGCGGATAGCAGGGCGGCGGAATTCCAGCAGGATGCCGCTGCACTGCCACGCGGACGGCGAACCAAGCCCGCGGATTCAGTCCGTCAGCAGCTTGCCGGTCCGCCCCGCCATGGCCTGGCCGCCGGCGATCTTGGCGACCGTCTCGCCCGGCCACACGAAGCGGTGGGTCTTGCGGGCGAACAGCAGGCCGGCGGTGCCCGCGGTGATCTCGATACGGCCGTCCGCCGGGTCGTCGGCGGTCGGATCGATCAGGTCGGCGATCGGCTGGCCGGCCGTCACTTCGCTGCCGAGCGGCACCCGGTAGCTGACGATCCCCGGCAACGGCGACTTCACGATCTCCATGCCGGTCAGCGGGCTCGCCGGCCTGATCATTTCAGGGACCGGCCCCGGATCGCCGCCGATCACGCCGCGATGCTGCAGAAAGCGGTACAACCGGTCGGCGTCCTCCTCGGCAAGGGCGTCGCCGACATCGGCCATGCCGCGCAGCTCGACCGTCGAGGCGAGGCACGCCGACGGCACCGGCACGGCGACGCCGAACCGCGTGCGCAGGTCGAGCCAGGGCTTGCTCAAGGCCTCGTCGAACGGGTTGCCGCCGGACTCGTCGGCCAGCATGGTCACCGGGCTCTCCAGGAACCCGGGCAGGTCGGCGGCGTCCGGCCACAGGTGCTCGGCGAGGTAGACGTGGAAGGTGGCATCGTCGTCGCAGTGCAGGTCGAGGGCGATGTCGGCATCGCAGGCCAGCCGCATCAGGGTCAGGCGGAGATAGGCGCCCTCGCCCTCGGCCCGCGCAGCCAGCTCGGCCAGGAGCTCGCCGAAGGCATCGCGGATCAAGGCGACATTGGTAGCGGAATCGGCGCCCAGCCGGCCGTCCACCATGTCGCCGATGGCACGCGCCAGGTCCGGATACTCACGGTTGAAATTGGTGCCGTCGGCCATGCTGGTGCGACCGAGCATGTGGCCGCGCAGCACCTGGCTCTGGCCGATCGGGTTGGCCACCGGCACCAGAACCACCTGCCCGAGCAGCGGGTCCTCGCCGGCATCCAGGCGGCGGATCAGGTGATGCAGCACCAGCAGACCCGGCAGTTCCCCGGCGTGCAGACCAGCCTGCACATAGGCCTTCGGCGCGGCTTCGGGGTCGCCGTAGGCATGCACCGTCAGGTGGCGCTCGGTGCCGAGGCTCATCGGCGGAAGCGGGAAGCGCGAGACGATACGGGTCATGTGGGAACCTCGGAGCGGACGATGCTGGCAGCCGGCATTCGGCGGTTCGCCGCGGGTACTGTCAAGAACGGGTTCGCCAGATTCCAGACCGCGCGGCAGCCGGCGGGTGCCGTAGCCGCTGTCCGCAACCGCCGCGCCGCGTGCTAAGGTGGCCGTCGCTCCGCAATGCCGACGACCATGACCGACCCGACCGTTTCACCCGCCCCCGCACCGGCCGTCTCCGTCCTGATCGTCGCCTGGCAGTCCGGGCGGCATCTGGCGCGCTGCCTGGAAGCTCTGGAGCGCCAGAGCTATCGTGACTTCGAAGTGATCCTGGTGGACAACGCATCCACCGACGGCGCCGTCGAGGCGCTGGCGCCGCGACCTTGGCTGCGGATCGATCGGGCGACGGAGAACCTCGGATTCGCCGCCGGCAACAATCGGGCGGCGGCCCTGGCGCGCGGCAGGTACCTCGTCACCCTCAATCCCGACGCCTTCGCCGAGCCCGGCTGGCTGGCCGCCCTGGTGGCCGCCGCCGGACGCCATCGCGAAGCCGGCTCGGTCGGCTCGGTGCAGTTGCTGGATTCCGACCCGGCGCTGTTCGACGGCGTCGGCGACCCGTTGCACGCCGTCGGCGCCGCCTGGCGCGGCGGTCGGCTGAAGCCGGCGCACCCGGTGGCGGAGAGCGCGGTGTTCGGAGTGTGCGCCGCCGCCGCCCTGTATCGCCGCGACGCCTTCGCGGCGGCCGGCGGCTTCTGCGAGCGGTTCTTCTGCTTCTACGAGGATGTCGACCTGGCGGTCCGCCTGCGGCTGGCCGGCTGGTCGGCGGTGGTGACGCCGGACGCGGTGGTCCGGCACGTCGGCTCGGCCTCGGCGCCATCGGCCTTCGTGCTGCGCCACGCCACCCGCAACCGGGTCTGGGCCTACCTGCGCGGAATGCCGGGACCGCTGCTGGCGGCGACCCTGCCGGCGGCGGCGGCGATCTGGGCGGCCGGCATGCTGGTCGACATGGCGCGCGGGCGCGGAACCCGGCGTGCGGCGGCGCTCGGCGAGGCACTCGGCCAGCTCGGGCGCACCCTGGCCGAGCGCCGGGCCATCCAGGGCGCCCGCCGGGCAACGGTCGGCGGCTTCGCGCGCGCCCTGACCTGGTCGCCGCTGCGCTATCTGCGCCGGGCCCTCGACCTGCGGCCGATCCCGGACCTGGCCGACCGGGTGACCGAGCCACCGGTCGACGGCGCCCGGATCGTGGCGGTGATCGTAAGCTACAAGCCGGACGCTACCCTCGACCGGGTGCTGGACGCGGCGCTCGAGCAGGCCGGCCAGGTGGTGCTGGTCGACAACGGCTCGGGTGCCGAGGTCCAGGACCGGCTGGCCGCCCGGGCCCGCGACGACCAACGCCTGACCCTGATCGCCAACAGCGGCAACGTCGGGCTGGCGGCGGCCCAGAACCAGGGGCTGGCGGCGGCGCTGGCGGCCGGCGCCGATTGGATCCTGCTGCTCGACGACGACAGCGTTCCCGGCGACGGCATGGTTGCGGCGATGCTGGCGGCCTGGCAACCGCTCGCCGATCGCCGCCGGGTGGCGCTGCTGACGCCGCGCCTGACCGACCCGGAGGGCACGCTGCGCCCGCGTCTGCTCACGGCTCGCGGCCGCTTCGACCTGGCACGCACGCCGCTGGTTCCGGGCTCGGTGGTGCGCGACGGCGTGTTCGCGATCGCCTCCGGCAGCCTGATCCGGGCGCGCGTGCTCGAGGTCGCCGGCCGGATGGACGCCCGGTTCTTCATCGACTACGTCGACGTCGAGTTCAGCCTGCGCCTGCGCCGCGCCGGTTTCGAGATCGTCGGGGTCGGCGATGCCGTGCTGCAACATCGGTTGGGCGAGGTCCACACGTCCCGCCTGCTCGGCCGGGAAAAGACCCTGAGTACCCACGACGCCTGGCGGCGCCGCCTGATCCACCGCAACCGGGTGCGGGTGTGGCGGCGGCACGGGTCGGTCTGCCTGGGCTGGCTCGCCTTCGACGTGACGGCGGCGCTGTACGACGTCTGGAAGGCGATCGCCTGGGAACACGACAAGGCGGCGAAGCTCGCGGCGATCGTGAAGGGGCAGTTGGAAGGCTGGCGGGACTGACCCCGGCCTCCGGGCCGCCTCCGGGCCAGTCGCGCGCCGCCCCGCCTACTCTTCCTTGGCGGCCCGCAGGCCGAGACGCTCCGACAGCCAGGTCAGGGTCAGCGGCACCGCGCGCACGGCCAGCCGCATGAAGATCGCCATGGTGATCAGGCGCAATGCCAGATCGGGGTATTGCGGGCGAAAATGCTTGCCGAAGTACTTCGCGACGCTGACCGATTTGTGCCATTCCACCACCAGCGGGAACACCCGGCTGGTGCCCTTCACATGGGTCACCGCGGCGTCCGGCACGTACAGGATCCTGCTGCCGGACTTCTGGATCCGCAGGCAGAGGTCGACGTCCTCGACATGCAGGAAGTAATCCTCGTCCATGCCGCCGACCCGCTCGTAGACCGGGCGCGGGATCAGCATGAAGGCGCCCGAGATGCACTGCACCGGGGTGATCCCGGCCAACGGCTCGGCTTCGTTCAGGTTCAGGCGTTGGAAATGCGGGTGGTTCGGCATCAGCCGGTCGAGCCGGAACTGCTCGACCAGACAGGTCCACGGCGTCATCAGGTTGCGGCGGCCACCGCGCTGCTCGGTGCCGTCGGTGTTCTCGACCCGCACCGTCAACGCCCCGGTATCCGGGTTATCCGCCAGCACCTGTAGGCCGCGCGCGACGACGCCCGGGCGCAGCATGCAGTCGGGGTTCAGCAGCAGAAGGTGGCTCCCGGTCGCCGCCTTGGCCCCGAGATTGCAGCCGCGGGCGAAGCCGACATTGCCGTGCCCTCTGAGGATGCGCAGGCGCTTGTCGGTAGCGGCCAGCCCGTCGACCGCCCGCCGGGTCTCCACCGAATTGCCGTTGTCGACCAGCACCACCGCGTCGACCGCCTCCTGGTCGAGGGCGGCGCGCAGGCTGTCTATCAGCTCCGGGCCGGTACGGTACGAGACGATCACGACCGAGCAGATGGCGAGAGCCTCGGTGTTCGGGCGTGGCATCCGGTCCTGGGAAGAAGCCGCTGCCTTCGGCCGGTAAGGGACGAGTTGGGAATGCTCAGTGTTGGGCAGCGGTTGGATATTCAACATCGAACCAATCGTTTACGGGCCGTCACCGGCCAACCCGAGACTGTGGTATATCCCAAGCCGTTCCCAGTTCGCGGCACTGCAGGAAACGACACTAGCACAGGCACGGTATTGCAGGAAACGCGCAAGCCGGCAGGCCGCTCCCGGCGAATCACCGGGTCTCCGCAACACCCGGGACCGCCGCGCTTCTTGTCCCGGCTTCGAGGCGCATGCTATAGGCCCGGGCGTTCCGAACCGGTACCGGAGGCACAGGCGTGCAGGTCGAATCGCTCGCGATCCCCGATGTGAAGATCATCACGCCCCGGAAATTCGGGGACCATCGCGGCTTCTTCTCCGAGACCTACAGCAAGCCGGCCTACGAAGCCGCAGGCCTGCACCTCGACTTCATCCAGGACAACCACTCGATGTCGGCGCCGGTCGGCGTGCTGCGGGGCCTGCACTTCCAGGTCCCGCCCTATGCCCAGGACAAGCTGGTGCGGGTGGTGCGCGGCCGGATCTTCGACGTTGCCGTCGACATCCGCCACGGCTCCGCGACCTTCGGAAACTGGGTCGGGGCGGAGATCTCGGCCGCAGCCTGGAACCAGATCCTGGTACCCAAGGGTTTCGCCCACGGCTTCGTCACCCTCGAACCGGACACCGAGGTAATCTACAAGGTGACGGCGCCCTATGCGCCGGAGCACGACCGCGGCATCGCCTGGAACGACCCCGGGATCGCGGTGGCATGGCCGCTCGACGGCATCGAGCCGACCCTGTCCGACAAGGATACCCGGCACCCCCGGCTGGCGGAACTGCCTGCCTACTTCACCCTCTGAGGACGCCGCCATGCCGATGCCGCAGACCGTCCTGGTGACCGGTGGAGCCGGGTTCATCGGCTCCGCCGTCGTCCGGCTGCTGATCGCCGAGACCGAGGCTCGGGTGGTCAACCTGGACGTCATGACCTACGCCGCCAGCGGCACCGCCCTCGCCGCCGTCGAGGGCAATCCGCGCTATGCCTTCGAGCAGGCCGACATCCGCGACGCCGACCGGCTGGCCGGAATCTTCGCCCGGCACCGTCCGGACGCGGTCATGCATCTGGCGGCGGAGTCGCATGTCGACCGATCGATCGACGGGCCGGAGGACTTCATCCAGACCAACGTGGTCGGCACCTTCCGCCTGCTGCAGGCCGCCCGGTCCCACTGGGAAACGCTCGACGGCGAGGCCCGCGCGGCGTTCCGCTTCCACCACGTCTCGACCGACGAAGTCTTCGGGTCGCTGGGTGCCGACGGCGCCTTCACCGAGGACACCGCCTACGACCCGCGCTCGCCCTACTCGGCTTCCAAGGCGGCCTCGGACCACCTAGTACGCGCCTGGGGCGAGACCTACGGGTTGCCGGTCCTGCTGTCGAACTGCTCGAACAACTACGGGCCGTATCATTTCCCCGAGAAGCTGATCCCGCTGATGATTCTCAAGGGGCTGCGCGGCGAGCCGCTGCCGGTCTACGGCGACGGCTCCAACGTGCGCGACTGGCTGTTCGTCGAGGACCACGCCCGGGCGCTGTGGACCGTGCTGAGCCAGGGCGTGCCGGGCGCCAGCTACAACGTCGGCGGCCACAACGAGAAGACCAACCTGGAGGTCGTCCAGACCATCTGCGACCTGCTGGACCGGTTCAATCCGCGCAGCGACGGCGTCGCCCGGCGCAGCCAGATCTCGTTCGTGACCGACCGGCCCGGCCACGACCAGCGCTATGCCATCGACCCCTCAAAGATCGGCCGCGAGCTCGGCTGGGCCCCGCGCGAGACCTTCGAGACCGGGATCGAGAAGACGGTGCGCTGGTACCTCGACAATGCCGCCTGGTGGCAGCCGATCATCCAGCGCCAGGACGCCCTCGGCCGGGTCGGCACCACGCCCCGCAAGGCGGGCTGAGTCATGCGGGTCCTGGTGACCGGGATTACCGGCCAGGTCGGCGGCGCGCTGGTCGCCCGCGACGCGCCGGACGGCATGACCTGGATCGCCGCCGGCCGCGACCGCCTCGACCTGTCGGCCCCCGACACGATCGCCGCCGCGGTCGAAGCGCTGGCGCCGGACGCGGTGGTCAATCCGGCCGCCTACACCGCCGTCGACGCCGCCGAGGCCGACGGCGATACCGCGTTCCGGGTGAACCGCGACGGCCCGGCGGCGCTGGCTCGGGCCTGTGCGGCGCACGGCATCCCGCTGATCCACCTGTCGACCGACTACGTGTTCGACGGCACCGGCGCCCGCCCCTATCGGCCCGACGACCCGGTCGCCCCGCTCGGCGTCTACGGCACCTCGAAGGAGGCCGGCGAACGGGCGGTCCGCGAGGCCCTCGCCGACCACGTGATCCTGCGTACCGCCTGGGTCTATTCCGCCGCCGGCAAGAATTTCGTGAACACCATGCTGCGGGTCGGCGCCGAGCGCGACGAACTGCGGGTGGTCGCCGACCAGCACGGCACGCCGACCCCGGCCGACGACATCGCCGCGGCGATCGCGACCCTGCTGTCGGCCCGCCGCGACGGCAACCCCGTGCGCGGCACCTTCCACTACACGGCATCCGGGGAAACCACCTGGCACGGCTTCGCCGAAGCGATATTCCGGCGTGCCGAGCGGCACTGGGGGCGGCGCCCGGCGGTGCTTGCCATCGCCACCGCCGACTACCCCACGCCGGCCAGGCGGCCGGCCTACTCGGTGCTCGACAACGGCGCCCTCGACAAGGCCCTGGTCGGCGCCGCGGCGGTGCCGCGACGATCCTGGGAGTCGGCGTTGACCGCCGTCCTCGACACGCGGCTCGGGCCGCTCACGGAGACCGACAGATGAAGGGCATTGTGCTCGCCGGCGGATCCGGCACCCGGCTGTATCCGCTGACGCTGGTCGCCAGCAAGCAGCTGTTGCCGGTCTACGACAAGCCGATGATCTACTACCCGCTGACCACGCTCATGCTGGCCGGAATCCGGGAGATCCTGATCATCACCACCCCGCAGGACCAGCCGGCGTTCCGGCACCTGCTCGGCGACGGCTCGCAGTGGGGCCTGCAGATCGCCTACGCGGTTCAGGACGCGCCGAACGGGCTGGCCGAGGCGTTCATCATCGGCCGCGACTTCGTCGGCTCGGACCCCGTCGCCCTGGTGCTCGGCGACAACATCTTCTACGGCCACGGCCTGACCGAAGTGATGCAGCAGGCCGCCACGCGCGCCACCGGGGCCGCCGGGGCCACCGTGTTCGGCTACTACGTCAGCGACCCGGAGCGCTACGGGGTGGTCAGCTTCGACGACGACGGCAAGGCCACCGAGATCGTCGAGAAGCCGACCGAGCCGAAGTCGAACTGGGCGGTCACCGGGCTGTATTTCTACGACAACGACGTGCTGGAGATCGCCCGCACGATCGCGCCGTCGCCGCGCGGCGAACTCGAGATCACCGACGTCAACCGGGTCTACCTGGAGCGCGGCGACCTGGCGGTCGAGAGGCTCGGTCGCGGCTTTGCCTGGCTCGACACCGGCACCCACGACTCGCTGCTGCAAGCCTCGGAGTTCGTCCGCACCGTCGAGGCCCGCCAGGGCCTCAAGATCGCCTGCGTCGAGGAGATCGCCTACTACATGGGCTACATCGACGCCGAGCAGGTGCTACGCCTCGCCGACCCGCTGGCGAAGTCCGGCTACGGAGAGTATCTGCGGCGCCTGGTGAGGTAGCGCGATGCGGGGATGGCCGGCCGGATTCGCGTTGGCCGGGCTGGCACTGGCCTCGGCACTCGCCGGCGGAACCCAGGCGGCTCACGCCGACCCACCCTCACGGATTCCGCTCGCCCTGCCACTGGACTGCCGGCCTGGCATCGACTGCTGGGTGATCAACCACGTCGACCTCGACCCCGGCCCGGGTCGCCGCGACTACCGTTGCGGCTCGATGACCGATGACGGTCACAACGGTACCGGCTTCGGTCTCAGCAATCTCGCCCGTCTGGACGACCACATCGCGGTCCGGGCCGCGGCCCCCGGCGTGGTGGTCGGTATCCGCGACGGCATGGCCGACATCAGCGTCGCGGTGGCCGGCCCGAAATCCGTCGAGGGCCACGAATGCGGCAACGGCGTCCGCATCGAGCACGACGGCGGCTGGGACACCCAGTACTGCCATCTCAAGCGCGGCAGCGTCTCGGTCGAGCCCGGACAGCCGGTGGCCACGGGGGAGTATCTGGGCGCCGTCGGCCTGTCCGGCATGACCGAATACCCGCATCTGCTGTTTGCGGTCCGCAAGAACGGCGAGGTCGTCGATCCGTTCCGCGGGATCGACGGTGGCCCGGAATGCGGCCCCGGCATGGTGCCGCTGTGGGATGACGGAGCACGCCGGGTCATGGTCGACCATGCCCCGATCCTGCTCGACTCCGGTTTCGCCAGCGGCCCGGTAGACGTCCGCGAAGCCGAGGCCGGTACGGCCGGCCTCGCCGCCGCCGGCACCGATGCCGCCGTACTGGTGCTCTGGGCCCGCGCAGCCGGGATCGAGCCCGGCGATGTCATGATGTTCGTCATCGAGGATCCGGACGGCGGCAAAGTGACCAAGGATCTCTGGCGCGCCGACAAGACCCGGATCGTGCAGTTCCTGTACTACGGCAAGCGCCGGACGGTCGACGCCTGGGCACCCGGCGTGTACATCGGCCATGTGATCCTGAAGCGTGAAGGCCGCCCGGCCCGCGGCCGGACGGTATCTATTCGACTGGGAAGCCGGCAATGATCGGCCAGCCGGCCCGACGCAGGGCGGCCCTTGCGCCGGATCATGGAACTCGCCGGGTCCTGGCATGCTGGCGACCCGACCCACGATGTGAGGTGACCGAATGCGGATCGTGATCGCCGCCCTGATCCTTCTCGCCGTCGTCGCCTTCGGCGGGGCGTTCTGGATGGCCTTCAACGGGAAGGGCCCCCACTTCAGCGAGAAGCCGAGCGACTCCGAGGCGCCGGCGGTGCCGGAATCGGAACCCAAGCAGGAGCCGCCGGCCACCGCGGTAGCACCTGCCGTCCCCTCTGTCGCCCCTTCTGCCGCCGCCCCTTCTGCCGCCGCCCCCTTCTACGCCGCCCCTTCCGTAGCGCCCCCCGCCGTAGCGCCCCCCGCCGTCGCCTCGAAGCAGCCCGTCGTGCCCGACACCGATCCGCTGGCGGCACTGGCGGTCAGGCCGTCGCCGCTGCCGCTCGCCCTGCCAGTCGCCTGCACGCCCGGCAAGGACTGCTGGGTCATCAACTACGTCGACGACGACCCCGGGCCGGGCCGGCGCGACTATCGCTGCGGCGCGATGACCTATGACGGCCACAAGGGCACCGATATCGGGCTCAGCAACCTCGCCCGGCTCGCCGACAACGTGCCGGTCCTGGCCTCGGCACCGGGCAAGGTCGTCGGCATCCGCGACGGCGTGGAGGACGTCAGCATCGCGGTCGCCGGCCGCGATGCCGTGAAGGACAAGGAATGCGGCAACGGCGTCCGCATCGAGCACGCCGACGGCTGGGCCACCCAGTACTGCCACCTGAAGCGCGGCAGCGTCGCCGTGCGCAACGGCCAGACCGTGACGGCCGGACAGCGCCTGGGATCGGTCGGGCTGTCCGGCATGACCGAGTTCCCGCATGTCCACATCACGGTCTGGAAGGACGGCGAGGTCGTCGATCCGTTCCGCGGCCTGGAAGGCGGCCCGGAATGCGGTCGCGGGACGGTGCCGCTATGGAACGCCGACACCCGCCGCGCCCTGGTGGATCGCGCCCCAGTGCTGCTGGACGCCGGCTTCGCGACCGGTGCCGTCGAGAAGGTCGACGCCGAAGCCGGCACGGCCGCGGTCACGGCTGCCGGCACCGACGCCGACGCCTTGGTGATCTGGGTCCGGGCCGCCGGGATCGAACCCGGCGACGAGCTGTCGACCACGATCGCCGCTCCGGACGGCGCCGAGCTGTTCGCCGACCGCTGGACGGTCGACAAGACCCGCATCGTGCAGTTCCGCTTCGTCGGCAAGAAGCGGCCCGGCGGCGGCTGGCCTGCCGGCACCTATACCGGCCGGGTTGTGCTTGAACGGCCGGGCCGACCACCGAGCGAGCGCAGGCTGACGATCCGGCTCGGCAGCTGATGCGCGAGGTCGCCTGCGCCGTCCTGGTCCGCGATGACTTGCTGCTGCTCGGCAAGCGCACGCCGCGCACCGCCGCAGCTATCCGGACTGCTGGGACGTGCTCGGCGGCCACCTGGAACCCGGCGAGACGCCGGAGCAGGCTCTGATCCGGGAAGTCGCGGAGGAAACCGGTCTGACGCCGACCGGTTACCGTCGGATCGGCGAGTTGCCGGAGCCGTATCCCGAGCTGTACGGACCGGCCCGGTTGCACTTCTTCGCCGTCACCGCCTGGGCCGGCGGCGAGCCGGCGATGCTCGGTTACGAGCACACCGAGCTGCGCTGGTTCGACGTCGAGGCCGCCTGCGCCCTGCCGGACCTGGCGTGGCCCGGATACGAGCGCATCTTCCGGGCCCTGGTCTGAGCCTCGCACAGGGCCCACTCCCCCTCTTCTCCTTGACGGGCGCCTGCACGCGTGTCACTTGGCTGCGCCCCGTGGCTTCGCCGCGTCCGGCGGCTGCCGGGCGCCCGTTGCGACCGCCCGCCTCGACCGAGCGACCGAACCATGCACCGCTACCGCACCCACACCTGCTCCGCCCTCCGCGAGTCCGATGTCGGCGAGACCGTCCGGATCTCCGGCTGGATCCATCGCCGCCGCGACCATGGCCAGCTGGTATTCATCGACCTGCGCGACCACTACGGCATCACCCAGTGCGTCACCGATGTCGAGGATCCGGCCTTCCAGGAGGTCGAGAAGGTCCGCCTGGAATCGGTGGTGTGCATCACCGGCCGGGTGGTGAAGCGCTCGGACGAGACCATCAATTCGAAGCTGCCGACCGGCGAGGTCGAAGTCCGGATCGACAGCTTCGAGGTGCTGTCGTCGGCCGACCAGGTGCCGTTGCAGGTCAACTCCGACGAGGACGCCGGCGAGGACATCCGGTTGCGCTACCGCTACCTCGACCTGCGCCGCGAAAAGGTCCACCGCAACATCATGCTGCGCTCGGCGATCATCGCCTCGATCCGCCGCCGGATGATCGAGCAGGGCTTCACCGAGTTCCAGACCCCGATCCTGACCGCCTCGTCGCCGGAGGGCGCGCGTGACTTCCTGGTGCCGTCGCGGCTGCACCCGGGCAAGTTCTACGCGCTGCCGCAGGCGCCGCAGCAGTTCAAGCAGCTGCTGATGGTGTCGGGCTTCGATCGCTACTTCCAGATCGCGCCGTGCTTCCGCGACGAGGACAGCCGCGCCGACCGCAGCCCGGGCGAGTTCTACCAGCTCGACCTGGAGATGAGCTTCGTCGAGCAGGAGGACGTGTTCGCCGCCGTCGAGCCGGTGCTGGCCGGGGTGTTCGACGAGTTCTCGGACTGGAAGGTGCCGGACCCGTTCCCGCGAATCCCGTACCGCGAGGCGATGCTGAAATACGGCTCCGACAAGCCGGACCTGCGCAACCCGATCGAGATCGCCGACGTCTCCGAGCTGTTCCGCGGGTCCGACTTCGCGATCTTCGCCAAGATCGTCGCCGGCGGCGGCGTGGTGCGGGCGATTCCCGGGCCGAAATGCGGCAGCCGGGCGATCTGCGACCGCATGAACTCCTGGGCCCAGGGCCAGGGCGCGCCGGGGCTCGGCTACATGATCTTCGCCGAGGGCGAGGCCCGCGGCCCGATCGCCAGCCGGCTGCCGCCCGAGGCGATCGCCGCGATCAAGACGGCCACCGGCATGGGCGACGGCGACGCCGTGTTCTTCTCGGCCGGCAAGGAGCTGGAGGCCGCCAAGCTGGCCGGCCTGGCCCGCATCAAGCTCGGCCAGGACCTCGACCTGATCGAGAAGGACGTCTACCGGCTGTGCTGGATCGTCGACTTCCCGATGTACGAGCTCGACGAGAAGACCGGCAAGATCGAGTTCAGCCACAACCCGTTCTCGATGCCGCAGGGTGGCCTCGAGGCGCTGGAGACCATGGATCCGCTGGACATCATGGCCTACCAGTACGACGTGGTCTGCAACGGCATCGAGCTGTCGTCCGGCGCGATCCGGAACCACCGCCCGGAGGTCATGTACAAGGCCTTCGAGATCGCCGGCTACGGCCCGGAGGTGGTGGACGACAAGTTCGCCGGCATGATCAACGCCTTCAAGTTCGGCGCCCCGCCGCATGGCGGCATCGCGCCGGGCATCGACCGCATCGTCATGCTGCTGGCCGACGTCCAGAACCTGCGCGAAGTCATCCTGTTCCCGATGAACCAGCGCGCCGAGGACCTGATGATGAACGCCCCGAACGAGGTGCGTCCGGAACAGCTCCGCGAGCTGCACGTCAAGCTCGCCCTGCCGCCGAAGCCGGCCGGTTGAGCCCGGCGGACGGGATGGCATGACCCGGCGCTACGTCCTCGAGGATCAGGTCGGGCACCTGCTGCGCCGCGCCCACCAGCGGGCGACGCAGATCTTCCTGGAGACCTTCGAGGACACCGGGCTGACGCCGACCCAGTGGGCGGCGCTGGCCCGCCTCGGCGAGGAGGGGGCGGCCAGCCAGAACCATCTCGGCCGGATGACCGCGATGGACCCGGCGACCGTGCAGGGCGTGATCCAACGCCTCGAGAAGCGCGGCCTGATCGACCGCGAAGCCGACCCCGACGACCGCCGCCGCACCCGCCTCAAGCTGTCGGCGGCGGGCGCCGAGCTGGTCGCGAAGCATACGGCGCACGGCGCCGAGGTGACGGCCCGCACCCTGGCGCCGTTGAGCGACGAGGAGGCGGAGAGCTTCCTGGCGCTGCTCCGGAAGATTTCCTAGAGCAACCGGACTTCCTTTGACCTTGCCAGGCTCGGTCGATACCCGGAAAAATCCGGCGATGGCGATATCAACCGGCACGTGCCGTTCGACGCCGAGCCGTCGAAGCGTGCTGGCAGGATTGGTATCTTGCGGCCTGAGCGGTTGCGCTGCCGGATCCGGCAGCGGCTACCCACGGCCGCGAACTCGTCGTCGACGCGCGGCCGCTTCCTGGCGGTGGCGCGGGAGACGGTGGTGCGGGATTGCTGACACGCCGGAGCGACGGGTGGGTCCCGGGTCGCCGCTACGCGTCGCCCGGGATGACGGCAGGGGGAGAAGGCGGATCGGTGCCGTCCACCCCCTTTCTTCGTCATCCCGGGCAAGCGCAGCTTGACCCGGGACCTACGCGCGGCGAGGCGTTGTTATCCCCGCCCGACGAACGGCATCTTGGTGGCCATCACCGTCAGGAACTGGATGTTGGCGCTGAGCGGCAGGCTGGCCATGTGGACGATGGCGTCGGCGACGTGCTGGACGTCCATCAGCGGCTCGACCGCGACCTCGCCATTGGCCTGCGGCACGCCCTTGGCCATGCGCGCCGCCATCTCGGTCTCGGCGTTGCCGATGTCGATCTGGCAGACCGCGATGTCGTATTTGCGGCCGTCCAGCGAGCCCGACTTGGTGAGGCCGGTGACCGCATGCTTGGTGGCGGTATAGGGGATCGAGTTCGGCCGCGGCGCGTGCGCCGAGATCGAGCCGTTGTTGATGATCCGGCCGCCGCGCGGGGTCTGGTCCTTCATCACCCGGAACGCCTCGGCAAGGCACAGGAACGAGCCGGTCAGGTTGACGTCGACCACCGCCTTCCACTGCTCGACCGTCAGTTCCTCGAGCGGGATGCCCGGCGCGTTCATGCCGGCGTTGTTGAACACCATGTCGACCCGGCCGAACTTCCCCTTGACCTTGTCGAACAGCGCCTTGACCGAGGCCGGGTCGCTGACGTCGGTCGGCACGGCGAGGCCGTTGGACCCGGCGTCGCCGGCCTTGGCGATGGTCTCGGCGAGCGCGTCGGCACGCCGGCCGACCAGCCCGACCTTCCAGCCGGCCTTCAGCAGGGCGATGGCGGAGGCCCGGCCGATGCCCGAGCCCGCTCCCGTGACGATGGCGACCTTATCGGTCATCGTATGTCCTCCCTCAAGATACCCGATTGCAGCCGGCCGGACGGCCGGAAACCGGGAGCTTAGCGGGAGTCGGCGCGGCGCGCGACGCTCAGTCCGGCACGATTTTCATTCCCGGCGCCGGTCATTCCCGATGGTAGGGGTGCCCGGCCAGGATCCGCTCGGCCCGGTAGACCTGCTCCAGCAACATGGCGCGCACCATCATGTGCGGCCAGGTCTGCGGCCCGAACGCCAGCACCATGTCGGCACGGTCGCGCAGCCCGGGATCCAGGCCGTCGGCGCCACCGATCAGGAAACACACCGCCTGCCGGCCGTCGTCGCGCCAGCGCCGGAACTTCGCGGCAAAATCCTGGCTGGACAGCGCCTTGCCGCGTTCGTCGAGCGCCACCAGCACTGCCCCGTCGGGAATGCGGGCGGCCAGCAACTCGGCCTCGTGCGCCTTCAGGGCGGCGCCGGCGAGGCGCTTCTTCGGCTCGACCTCGAGGATTTCCACGGCCCACGGCAGCCTGCCGGCATAGTCCCGGCATAGCTCCTCGATCGGACCGCGCCGCGCGCGGCCCACCGCGACCAGGGTGACCCTCAAGCCCGGATCAGACGTGCGCGAACAGGCGCTCGGTCTGATTTCCCTCGCCGAGCCGGACCGTACTGGTCGGCGGCGGCTGGGCGCCCCACATCTTTTCCAGGCCGTAGAAGTCCCGGACCTCCGGGCGGAACAGATGGACGATCACATCGCCGGTGTCGATCAGGACCCAGTCGCCCTGGCTCGCACCCTCGATGGATACGTTCTTCAGCCCCCTGTCCTTCAGCTTGGATACAAGGTGGTCGGCCATGGCCGCGACCTGCCGCGCCGAGCGGCCGGTGGCGATCACCATGTGGTCGCCGATGGAGGACTTGTTCGCCAGATCGATGCTGACGATGTCCTCGGCCTTGTCGTCGTCCAGCGACCTGGTCACCAGATCGAGAAGGCCGTCTCCCTCCGGGGGAGTGGTGTCGTGAGTTATGATGCGCTCCTTCGCTTTTCATGTAGCCGACCGCAGATTCTCCACGGTTGCGGCTATGCTTCGACGGGTTGTTCCTCACATGCCGTTCCCGGCGGCTTCCCTGATCCGGGTCGCCGAGGCCGGATGCCGGCGGGTGTGCAGGAACACCCATGCCGGAAGGCGCCTTTGCGCCAGGGTCCGGGCTGCCCTGAAGGGAACCCGGAACCGGGCGAACCGGTGCGCCGCCCGACTCGCCAATGCCCTTAGAGAATAGGAAGGTCGGTCGAACACCGCAACGGCGGTCGCGTGAAAGATCAGCGACCAACGCTCCCAACGGTGGAATCCGGCCAGGTTGTCGGCCCCCATGATCCACACGAACCGGATCCGCGGGCAGCGGCGGCGCAGCTCGACCAGGGTGTCGGCGGTGAAGTGCGTGCCGAGCCGCAGCTCGACGTCGCTGACCCGGATCCGCGGATGCCGGGCCATCCGTCGCGCCGATTCCAGGCGCGCGCCGAACGGCGCCATGCCGTCGGTCGGCTTCAGCGGGTTCTGCGGACTGACCAGCCACCAGACCTCGTCGACCCCGAGGGTGCGGAATGCCATCCGGGCCACATGCAGATGGCCTTCATGGGCCGGATTGAACGACCCGCCCATCAGGCCGACGGTGATCCGCCGGCGGTCGACGCCGTTGGCGGCGGTCGGCGGCGCGTCGCTGGCCGGCATGCGCAGCGCATGCGGGCGAACGCGCGCGAACAGCGGCGTTCGGCCCGCTGCCGGCAGCGCCGGGGAGCGGGAGGTATGGACGGGCGAGAACAGGGTCAATGGGTGGATCTCAGGGGCGTTTCTCAGGGGCGTTTCTCAGGGCCGGACCTGGCCGTCCCCGCGCACCACGTATTTGAAGCTGGTGAGCTGCTCGGCCCCGACCGGGCCGCGGGCGTGCATGCGGCCGGTCGAGATGCCGATCTCCGCCCCCATGCCGAACTCGCCGCCGTCGGCGAACTGGGTCGAGGCGTTGTGCAGGACGATGGCACTGTCGACCTCGTTCAAAAACCGCTCGGCCGCCGCCGGGTCCTCGGTGACGATCGAATCGGTATGGTGCGAACCCCAGCGGTTGATGTGCCCGATCGCGCCGGCGACGCCGTCGACCACCGCCACCGAGATCACCGCGTCCAGATACTCGGTCGCCCAGTCGGCGTCGGTCGCCACATCCATGGCCGGCACCAGCGCCCGCGCCTCGGCGTCGCCACGCAACGCGCAACCAGCCTCGGCCAACGCCGCGGCGATGCGCGGCAGCAGGGCCGGCGCCACGACGCGGTCGACCAGCAGGGTCTCGGCCGCCCCGCAGACGCTGGTGCGGCGCATCTTGGCGTTGACCGCGATCGCCACCGCCTTGTCCGGGTCGGCACCGGCGTCGATGTAGACGTGGCAGATGCCGTCGAGATGCGCGAACACCGGCACCCGGCTCTCGTTCTGTACCCGCTCGATCAGCGACCGGCCGCCGCGCGGCACGATCACGTCTACATACTCGACCATCCGCAGCAGTGCACCGACGGCGGCGCGGTCGCGAGTCGGCACCAGCTGGATCGCGTCCTCGTCCAACCCGGCGACGCGCAGCCCCTTGTGCATCGCCTCGACCAGGGCGCCCGAGGAATGGAAGCTCTCGGAACCGCCGCGCAGGATCACGGCGTTGCCAGCCTTCAGGCACAGCCCGCCGGCATCGACCGTCACGTTCGGGCGCGACTCGTAGATGATGCCGATGACCCCGAGCGGTACCCGCTTGCGGGCGATCCGCAGGCCGTTCGGCCGGGTCCATTCGGCGATCACCGTGCCGACCGGGTCCGGCAGTTCGGCGATCGCCTCCAGCCCGGCGGCGATGCCGTCCAGGCGCTTCGGGTCCAGGACCAGCCGGTCGACCATCGCCTCGCGCTGGCCCTTGGCGCGGGCAGTCGCCACGTCCTCGGCGTTGGCCGCCAGGATGCGGTCGGAATCGGCGCGGATCGCCGCGGCCGCGGCATGCAATGCCCGGTTCTTGGCGTCGGTCGGTGCCAGCGCCAGTACCGTCGCCGCGGCCCGCGCTCGCCGGCCAATGTCGAGCATGACGGCGGTCACGTCGACAGTAGTGTCGGCGCTGCCCGGCTCGATGTTGTCGGCGAGGCTCATCCCTCGTCTCCCGCCGCTCCGGTGAGGACCAGGTCGTCGCGGTGGACGATCTCGTCGCGACCACGGTAGCCGAGGACCTCCTCGATTTCACGGGATTTCCGGCCGGCGATCCGGGCCGCGTCGGCGGCGCCATAGGCTACCAGCCCGCGCCCGAGCTCGGCGCCGTCCGGCCCGTCCAGGGTGACCAGGTCGCCGCGCTCGAAGCTGCCGCCGACACCGGTCACCCCGGCCGGCAGCAGCGACTTGGCGGCCAGCAGCGCGCGTGCGGCCCCGGCGTCGAGGGTGAGCCGGCCCTTGGGCGCCAGGCCGCCGGCGATCCAGCGCTTGCGCGCGGTGAGCGGGTTGGCCTGGGCGGCGAACCAAGTGCAGCGCGCGCCGTTCTCGAGGCGCGCGATCGGGTTGCTCTCGCGGCCGCTGGCGATCGCCATGCGGCAGCCGCCGGCGGCGGCGATCTTGGCGGCTGCCAGCTTGGTGACCATGCCGCCCGAGGCGTAGCCGGTGCCGGCGGCCCCGGCCATCGCCTCGATCTCCGGCGTGACCGCCTCGACCCGAGCCAGGTGCCGGGCCTGCGGGTCGCGGCGCGGGTCGGCCGTGTAGAGCCCATCGATGTCGGACAGCAGCACCAGGGTGTCGGCGCTGGTCATCTGCGCCACCCGAGCGCCGAGCCGGTCGTTGTCACCAAACCGGATCTCGGCGGTGGCGACAGTGTCGTTCTCGTTGATCACCGGGACCGCACCCAAGGCCAGCAGCGTGCTGATGGTGGCACGGGCGTTCAGATGCCGGCGGCGGCGCTCGGTGTCGTCGGGCGACAGCAGGATCTGCGCCACCGTCAGGTCATGGCGGGCCAGCGACTCCTGATAGGCATGCGCCAGGATGATCTGCCCGGTGGCGGCCGCGGCCTGCTTCTCCTCGAGCTTCGGGCGGGCGTGGTCGATGCCGAGATGGCGGCGCCCCAGCGCGATGGCGCCGGACGACACGATCAGTACCTCCACGCCGCGCCGGCGCAGGCCGGCGACGTCGTCCATCAACGCGTCCAGCCAGCCACGGCGGATCCGGCCGCTGCGGTCGTCGACCAGCAGGGCCGAGCCGATCTTCACGACCAGCCGGCGCGACTCCGCCAGCGGCGACGCGGAAGCGGGCCTGGTCCCGGCGCCGGCGTCCTGGTCGCTCAGGGCGTCCATTCCGCGCTTTCCTCGATCCCGCCTTCGGCCGCCGAGGCCTGTTCCTGGGCCTCCGCCTTCTCGACCCGGCGGCGGGCATGGACCAGCGCCATGATCCGGCGCAGCACCTCGCGGGTGCCGGCCCCGGAGGCGCCGGAGATCGCCAGCGGCTCGATCCCGGTCGCCTCGACGAACAGCTCCTTGAGGGCCTGCACGTCCTCCTCCGGCATCGCGTCGATCTTGTTGATCGCCAGGATCTCCGGCTTGTCGACGAAGCGCTCGTCATAGGCCTCGAGCTCGGCCCGCACCGTGCGCCAGGCGCCGATCGGGTCCTCGCCGGTGCCGTCGACCAGATGCAGGATGGCGGCGCAACGCTCGACGTGGCCGAGGAACCGGTCGCCGAGGCCGGCGCCCTCGTGGGCACCCTCGATCAGGCCGGGGATGTCGGCCAGCACCATCTCCTCGTCGTCGATGCGCACGACGCCCAGACCGGGATGCAGAGTGGTGAACGGATAGTCGGCGATCTTCGGCTTGGCGGCGGTGACCGCCGCCAGGAAGGTCGACTTGCCGGCGTTCGGCAGCCCCACCAGCCCGGCATCGGCGATGAGCTTCAGGCGCAGCCAGATCCAGAACTCGGTGCCGGGCCAGCCGGGCGTATGCTTGCGCGGCGCCTGGTTGGTCGAGGACTTGTAGTGGGTGTTGCCGAAGCCGCCGTCGCCGCCCTTGGCCAGCACCACCCGTTGCCCCGGCACGGTCATGTCGGCCAGCAGCGTCTCATAGTCGTCGTCCCAGATCTGGGTGCCGACCGGGACCCGCAGCACGATGTCGTGGCCGCCAGCGCCGGTCATGTTCCGGCCCGACCCGGGCCGGCCGTTCTGGGCCTTGAAGTGCTGCTGGTAGCGGAAGTCGATCAGGGTGTTGAGGGCATCGACGCAATCCACGATCACGTCGCCGCCGCGACCGCCGTCGCCGCCGTCCGGGCCGCCATACTCGATGAACGCCTCGCGGCGGAAGCTGACGCTACCGCCGCCGCCGTCACCGCTCTTCACAAAGACCTTGGCCTGATCCAGGAACTTCATCGGGGGACCTCCTGTCCCACCCGCCCTAACCGGGCGTCACCGCACCGAGCATCACATCCATGCGTCGGGCGCGCACGAAAAAAGGGAACGGAAATCCGTTCCCTTTTCCGCCGTCCCGGTCGGGGGGACGGCTTTATTCGGCCGGCGCCTCGGCGGCCATGGCCACCACGCCGACAAAGGTCTTGTCGCGGGTCTTCTTGAACTCCACCCGGCCCTCGGCGACCGCGAAGATCGTGTGGTCGCGGCCGATGCCGACGTTCACACCCGGATGATACTTGGTGCCGCGCTGGCGAATGATGATGTTCCCGGGAATGACGGACTCGCCCCCGAACTTCTTCACGCCGAGGCGGCGGCCCTCGGAGTCGCGCCCGTTGCGGGAGCTACCGCCGGCTTTTTTGTGAGCCATCGCTCGTTCTCCTCAGTCCGCGGCCGCTCAGGCGCCCGCAGTGATACCGGTCACGCGCAGCACGGTGATCGACTGCCGATGACCACGGGTGCGCCGCGAGTTCTTCCGGCGGCGCTTCTTGAAGATGATGACCTTCGGGCCCTTGGTCTGCTCGAGCACCTCGAAAGCAACCTTGGCACCGGCAACCACCGGCGCGCCGACGGTAACCTTGGCCTCGTCGCCCACCATCAGAACCTGGTCGAGCTCGACAGTGGCACCGGCCTCGGCATCGAGCTTCTCGACCTTGATCACGTCGCCCGAGGCGACCTTGTATTGCTTGCCGCCGGTTTTTACGACTGCGAACATCGGCTCAGTCCTGGCAAATAAGGATCGCACGCGCCGCCCACCGGCGCGCTGCGGAGGCGGCACTATACGCAGGCGCGATTGCGTGTCAACCGGAGTGAGTCGGGGCGCCGACGACGCCGGGGCTGCCGCCGGGGCCGCCGCCGGGGCTGCCACCGGAAATGTCATCCGCCAGCGCGGAGAGAGGGAGACGGATGAGCCGCAGCAGCGAGGCAAAGACACCGGCACACCGACAGTTGCACGGGTTGGCTGCCATCCGCCACACCCTGCGCGATCTCTACGAAGGCAGATCGCGGCCGGCGCAGGCGTTCCGCTACGGCATTCTCGCCCTCGACGTCGCCACCCTGGCCTATCTGGTGGTTTCCTCGTTCTTCGCCGGCAATGCCGTCCTCCAGGTGGTGGATCCGCTCCTGGGCTGCGTGTTCCTGCTCGATTTCGCGGCGCGCCTGTGGGCGAACCGCCACCCGCTGACGATGGTGAAGAGTTTCGTCGGCGTCGCCGAGATCGTCGCCATCGTCTCGTTCCTCGCCCCCGTCCTGGGCGGGGCCGCGGGGTTCCTGCGCGTCCTCAGGACCCTCAGATTCCTGCACAGCTACCAGATGCTGCGCCGCCTGCGGCGCGACATGCCGCTGTTCCGCCGGCACGAGGATCTGCTGCTCGCGATCCTGCACCTCACGGTGTTCCTGTTCGTGACGACCGCCCTGGTCTTCGAGAACCAGAAGTGGGTGAACAGGGATATCAACAACTACGCAGACGCCCTGTATTTCACCGCGTCCGCGCTGACCACCACCGGCTTCGGCGACATCACGCTGCTGGGAACGACCGGCCGGCTGCTGGCGGTCGTCATCATGGTCTTCGGCGTCACCCTGTTCCTGCGGCTGGCCCAGGTGATGTTCCGCCCGGTCAAGGTTCGGCACGAATGCGAGCATTGCGGCCTGCAGCGCCACGAAGCCGACGCGGTCCACTGCAAGCACTGTGGCAACGTCATCCACCTCGATACCGAAGGCGATGGATAGGTGACCGGAATGCCGAGAACCAGGACCAGGGCGCGCCGCGCCGGAACGCGGGCGGCGATCGCCGGATTGGCGATGGCCGGGACGGTGCTGCTTGCGGTCCCCGCCACGGGATCGGCCGCGCCTCCGACCGACGGGACCGAGGACCCGGCCCGGCGGATTTCCGTCGATCACGCACACCGGCAGATGGCGACCTGCACGGCGTTCTTCCTGATCGCCGCCGAAGCCACCCCGCCGACCGCCGCCGACCGGGCCGCCCTGGAGCAGCTCGGGCAGGCGGCCGACGGGCTGGTCGAGCAGATGCTGCGGCTGCGCGACGAGGCGGCAACACGAGCCCGCATCGAGGCCGAGCGGCAGTGGCTGATGCTGGCGATCGGCGGCAGCCTGGCCGGCTATCCCCGGCTGCACGACACCCTGGCGGGCCCCTGCGCGAAGATCGCCGCCGACCCGCAGGGCCATGTCGACGGCCTGCTGGACGGGGAGGCTCCCCGGGAGCCGTCACTGCGCTAGACTTGGCCGCGTGGTCGCATCCGCCCGTTCCCGACCGGAGCCCCGACATGCTCGCTCCCAATCCGACCTTCCTTGGCGTCCCCTTCGTCGCCGGTCCAACTGGTGCCGACCCAACTGGTGCCGACCCAACTGGTGCCGACCTGCGCGGGGCCGACGTGGCGGTGATCGGCGCGCCGCATGCCACGCCCTACCGGCCCGGCCGGCCGAGCCACGCCGCCGAGGCGCCGGGCGCGACCCGGTCGGCGCTCGGCTGGTACGGCGCCGACACGACGCGCTGGGATTTCGACGCCGCCGCCCCGCTGCTGGGCGGCGCCAGGCTGGTCGACCTGGGCGACGTGCCGGGCGATCTGTTCGACGGCGCCGGCAACCGGGACCGCATCGCCGCCACGGTCGGCCGGGTCCTCGACGCCGGTGCCGTGCCGCTGGTGCTGGGCGGCGACGACAGCGTGCCGATCCCGGTGCTGGAGGCCTATGCCGGCCGCGGCGACCTGACCGTCGTCCAGGTCGACGCCCACATCGACTGGCGCGACGAGATCGACGGCGTCACCCACGGTTTCTCGTCGACCATGCGGCGGGCGTCGGAGATGTCGCATGTGAGGCGGATCGTGCAGATCGGCGCCCGCGGCCCCGGTTCCGCCGGTGCCGAGGAGGTGGCGGCAGCCCGGGCCTGGGGCGCGATGCTGCACACCGCCCGCGACGTCCATGCCCGCGGCGTCGGCCCGGCGCTGGCGGCGGTGCCGGAGGGGTCGGACGTGTTCCTGGCGATCGACGTCGACGGCATCGACCCGGCGGTGGTGCCGGGGGTCATCCTGCCGGCCTTTGGCGGGCTCTCCTATCAGCAGATACTAGACGTGATCCTCGGGGGCGCCGCCAAGGCGCGGATCGTCGGCGTGGACTTCGTCGAGTATGTCCCGGCGCGCGATCCCGCCGGCATCGGCGCCAAGGCGATCGCCCGGCTGGCCAGCGTCTCGGTCGCGGCGGCCACGCGCGGGCGGACACCGGCGTGATCCAGGGCCCGAGCAGCGATGACACCCGGTCGTTCCTGAGCTCGATCGACCTCATGCTCGACCCGGAGCTGCGGTTCGAAGCCCCGGTTCTGACGCTCGCGCTCGAAACCTGGAACCGCTTGCGTGGAGACCGGGCGATGCCGTCGCCGGCCGACATCGACCCGCTGACGCTGCCGAGGGCGCTGCTGCCGCACATCCTGCTCATCGATGTCGAGCACGAGCCGGCGCTGCGGTTTCGCTGGCGGCTGATCGGAACCCACATAACCAACGTCACCGGCCGGGACAGTACCGGCCGCTACTGGGACGAGATCTACGACCGGCAGATCTTCGGGAAGCTCAAGACCGGTCCGCTCTGGATCATGAAACATCGTCGCCCGGTTCGAACCTTCGGCAGCGCCTACTACGTGTCGAAGGACTTCATCGGCTCGGAGAGCGTCGACCTGCCGCTGTCGGTCGACGGGTCGACGGTCAGCCGCGTCATGGTGGTCACCCAGTACACCCTCGACTGACCCGCCTTCGACCCCCGCGCGCCCCGACCCCGGCTTGCGGACGATCCACCGCCGGCATATACAGGACCGGTCGGGACGATGCGGTCTCCCGGCTCATCCCAAGGCACGACGCCCAAGCACCGCTCGATTCTTCCGGAAGGGAGGGTTGAGCCATGGGCTCGTCCATTCTGTCGATTTCCCCTGAGACCCTGATCCCGCTGGTCGGTGGCGCCGATGCGCCGGTGATCGTCGACGTGCGTCGCCGTCCGGTCTACGACGCCGACGACCGGGTGCTGCCGACCGCCATCTGGCGCGACCTGCCGGCGGTCGATGCCTGGCGCGCCGAGCTGCCGACCGGTGTGCCGGTGGTCGTCTACTGCGCCCACGGCCACCAGGTCGGCCAAGTGACCGCCAGCCGGCTGCGCCTGGCCGGCGTCGACGCCCGATACCTGGCCGGCGGCATCGACAACTGGCGCAACGCCGGAGGCCCCTTGGTGGCCAAGCGACTGGACTGGTGCGATCCGGCCGCGCCGCGGGCCAGCCGCTGGGTCACCCGCGAGCGCCCGAAGGTCGACCGCATCGCCTGCCCGTGGTTCATCCGCCGCTTCGTCGACCGGCGCGCCGAGTTCCACTACGTCGAGGCCGAGTGGGTACGCGACGCGGCCGACGACCTGGGTGCCGTGCCGTTCGACATTCCGGAGGTCGAGCTCACCCACATCGGCGCCACCTGCAGCTTCGACACCCTGATCGCCGCCTATGGCGTCACCGACCCGGCGCTGCACCGGGTCGCCACCATCGTCCGGGGCGCCGACACCGCCCGGCCCGAGCTGGCACCCGAGGCGGCCGGGCTGCTGGCGCTGTCGCTCGGGGTATCGGCCTCGACGATCGACGACCAGGAGGCGCTGCGGCGCGGCATGGCGCTGTATGACGCCCTGTATTCCTGGGCGCGGTTCGCCGCGGCCGAGACCCACAACTGGCCGGCCGCCACCGTGGCCGGGGCGGCTCGATGAGCGCCATCCCGACGGTCGGCTTCGGCGAGGCGGCCAGGACATGGGCCAGGATCGGCCTGTTGAGCTTCGGAGGGCCGGCCGGTCAGATCGCCCTGATGCACCGCATCCTGGTCGAGGACAAGCGCTGGATCGACGAGGCCCGGTTCCTGCACGCCCTGAACTACTGCATGCTGCTGCCGGGCCCGGAGGCGCAGCAGCTCGCCACCTATGTCGGCTGGCTGCTGCACGGCGTCCGCGGCGGCGTGGTCGCCGGCATACTGTTCGTCCTGCCCGGCGCGCTGGTGATGCTGGCGCTGGCCACGCTGTATGCCGGATATGCCGACCTCGCTTTGGTGGATGCGGCGTTCCTCGGCATCAAGGCGGCGGTGCTGGTGGTCGTAGTCGAGGCGGTGCTGCGGATCGGCCGGCGAGCGCTGAAGTCGCGCGCCGCCGTGGCCATCGCGGTGGCCGCCTTCGTGGCGATCTTCTTCCTCGACGCCCCGTTCCCGCTGATCGTGCTGGCGGCCGCCGTCACCGGCACCCTGCTGCATCGCCTGCGGCCGGGCCTGCTGGCCGGTGGCACCAGCCACGGTCCGGCGGGCGTGACCGCCGGCGCAACGACGCCCGGGACCGGCGCCCGCGGCGCGTTCGCCGCCGCCGCCGTCTGCCTGGTGCTGTGGGTAGCTCCAGTCGCGGGACTGGTGGCGGTTCTCGGACCGGACAGCGTGTTCAGCCAGATCGCCCTGTTCTTCAGCAAGATGGCGGTGGTCACCTTCGGCGGTGCCTATGCGGTGCTGAGCTATGTCGCGCAGCAGGCGGTCGAGGGCTACGGCTGGCTGGCGCCGGGCGAGATGCTGGACGGGCTCGGCCTCGCCGAGACCACGCCGGGACCGCTGATCCTGGTCACTCAGTTCGTCGGCTTCCTGGCCGCCTGGCGGGAGGCCCACGGGCTCTCCCCCTGGCTGGCCGGGGCGGCCGGCGCGGCGCTGACGCTCTGGGTCACTTTCGTGCCGTGCTTCCTGTGGATCTTCCTCGGCGCACCGTTCATCGAGCGGCTGCGCGGCAACCGGGCGTTGGACGCCGCCCTGTCGACGATCACCGCCGCGGTCGTCGGCGTGGTCCTGAACCTCGGCGTCTGGTTCGCCCTGCACGTGTTCTTCGCGGCCGTCGACGAGATCCGGCTCGGCCCGGTGCGACTGTTCGTCCCGGCCTGGCAGACCGTCGACCCGGCGGCCGTCGGGCTCAGCGCGCTGGCCGCGGTCGCGCTGCTGCGGTTCCGGCTGCCGATGCCGGCGGTGCTGGCCGGGGCAGCGGCGCTCGGGGTCGCCCTGGCATCGGTGAGCTGAGAGCCGCGGCACGGGACCGGCGGGAAGCCGGGTTCGGGCCGGCGGCGGTGGACTTGCAGCCGCCGCTCCGTTCGCATACCTACACAGGCTTGCGGCGACGCCCGAACCCTGGAGGCCCGATGACCGGCCAGCCGATCCGAACCGATGTGACCATCGTGGGTGCCGGCCCCTGCGGGCTGTTCGCGGTGTTCGAACTCGGGCTGCTCGACCTGAAATGCCACCTGGTGGACATCCTGGACCGGCCGGGCGGCCAGTGCGCCGAGCTGTATCCCGAGAAACCGATCTACGACATCCCGGCGGTGCCGATCTGCACCGGCCAGGAACTGACCGACCGGCTGCTGGAGCAGATCAAGCCGTTCGACCCGGTGTTCCACTACAGCCAGATGGCCGAGAAGCTGGAGCGCACCGACGACGGGCACTGGCGGCTGACCACCGACCTGGGCACGGTCATCGAGTCGAAGGTGGTGGTGGTCGCGGCCGGCGGCGGCAGCTTCGTGCCGAAGAAGCCGCCGATCAAGGGTATCGACGCCTATGAGGCGGCCGGCGACGGCGAAGGCGTGTTCTACGCGGTGCGCCGCATGGAGCAGTTCCGCGGCAAGCGGCTGGTGATCGCCGGCGGCGGCGACTCCGCCCTCGACTGGACGGTCAACCTGCAGCCGCTGGCGAAGTCCCTGACCCTGGTGCATCGCCGCGACGAGTTCCGCGCCGCGCCCGACACCGTCAACAAGATGCGGTCCCTGGTCGGGGCCGGGCAGATGGCGCTGGAGATCGCCCAGGTCGGCGGCGTCGAGGGCACCGGCGGCAAGCTCGAGGCGGTGATCCTGAAGGACAAGGACGGCGAGCGCCGCCTGGAGTGCGACGCGCTGCTGGCGTTCTACGGCCTGACCATGAAGCTCGGCCCGGTCGCCGAGTTCGGCCTGAATCTGCACGAGAACCTGATCCCGGTGGACACCGAGCGCTTCGAGACCTCGACGCCGGGGATCTTCGCGATCGGCGACATCAACTGGTATCCGGGCAAGCTGAAGCTCATCCTGTCGGGATTCCACGAAGCCGCGCTGATGGCGCAGGCCGCGGTGCGCATCGTCTATCCGGACCGCAAGATCCGGTTCCAGTACACGACATCGAGTTCCGATCTGCAGCAGAAACTGGGGGTTGCATGAAGATCCACGTCACCGACCGCGAAGGCGGCGAGCACGAGCTTGAGGCCACCAACGGCTGGCGCGTGATGGAGATCATTCGCGACGCCGGGCTGCCGATCACCGCCGAGTGCGGCGGCGCCTGCGCCTGCGCGACCTGCCACGTCTACGTCGACCCGACCTGGGTCGAGCGGCTGGAGCCGCGCGGCGAGGAGGAGAACGACATGCTCGACCTCGCCTTCGAAGTCCAGGACAACTCGCGACTGTCATGCCAGGTCACCATGACACCGGCGCTCGACGGCCTGAAGGTAACGCTCGCGCCGGAGTGACGGCCGACGCCCGTCGCTCCGTGGCTCCCGGATCCGTCCCGCCCGTGGCGGACCGGTCCGGGAAGACGGCAGCGCGGGCGGTCACGACCATCCCCCGCGTCATCCCGGGCAAGCGGAGTGCGACCCGGGGCCCACCCGCCGCACTCCGGGCCCCGGAGGCGCTTGCTAGTGCAGCCGCATCTCGTGCCCGGCGTAGGCGATCTCCTCGGGGCGGACCAACTCGGCGTTGGCGATCCGCACCGAATGCAGCCGGCCCTCCAGGTGACGTTCCCAGTAGTCGAGGAAGCGTGTCAGGCGCGGAAAGTCCGGGGCCACGTCCATGTCCTGCCAGAGATAGCTCTGCAGCAGGCCCGGGAAATCCGGGAACCGGTACAGGATCTCGGCGGTGGTGAGGCGGAAGCGATGGAGGTCACGAACGCTGACTTGCATGGGCGATCCTCACGGGTGGAGCCACTTGACCTTCGCAAGGATGTTGTTAGAACCGCCCCGCCCGCAAGAAATTTGTAGTATTTTCAGTATTTTAGCAGCATTCCATCGAGACTGCTGCCAATTGTCGCCCTGTGAGGCGCGGATTTACGCCCTCATTTCACGACAGCCGCCTTGACTCGGAAAGGCCGCGTCCTTACATCGCTGGCACTCACCGGGGGCGAGTGCTAACGCGGCTCCTCCCGGGCGACGTCGTCCAACACACGTCTCCAACTTGAGTGTACGGAGGAATGGTCATGAAGTTTCGGCCCCTGCACGATCGGGTCGTGGTCCGCCGCATCGAGGCAGACCAGAAGACAGCCGGTGGGATCATCATCCCGGATACCGTCAAGGAAAAGCCGCAGGAAGGCGAAGTTCTCGCCGTCGGCGCCGGCGCCCGCGACGAGTCCGGCAAGCTCCAGGCCCTGGACGTCAAGGCCGGCGACCGGGTGCTGTTCGGCAAGTGGTCGGGCACCGAGGTCAAGATCGACGGGGAAGACCTGTTGATCATGAAGGAGTCGGACATCCTCGGCGTGCTCGAAGGCACCGCCAAGTCCGGCAAGAAGGCCGCCTGAGAAGGGGCCTAGATAGCCGCTTCCTCGAAGGGCAATTCCATTCTGAAGGAGTAGACGCACATGGCTGCCAAGGACGTTAAGTTCGGCGTCGACGCGCGGAACAAGATGCTGCACGGCGTCGATGTTCTCGCCGACGCGGTGAAGGTCACCCTCGGCCCGAAGGGCCGCAACGTGGTGCTGGAGAAGTCGTTCGGCGCTCCGCGCATCACCAAGGACGGCGTGACCGTCGCCAAGGAGATCGAACTCTCCGACAAGTTCGAGAACATGGGCGCGCAGATGGTGCGCGAAGTGGCCTCGAAGGCCAACGACACCGCCGGTGACGGCACCACCACCGCGACCGTGCTGGCGCAGTCGATCGTCCGCGAGGGCGCGAAGGCCGTTGCCGCCGGCATCAACCCGATGGACCTGAAGCGCGGCATCGACGCCGCCGTCGAGGCGGTGGTCGCCGACCTCGAGAAGCGCTCCAAGAAGATCACCACGTCGGACCAGGTCGCCCAGGTCGGCACCATCTCGTCGAACGGCGAGCGTGAGATCGGCGAGATGATCGCCAAGGCGATGGAGAAGGTCGGCAACGAGGGTGTCATCACCGTCGAGGAAGCCAAGTCGCTGCACACCGAGCTCGACGTCGTCGAGGGCATGCAGTTCGACCGCGGCTACCTGTCGCCGTACTTCGTGACCAACGCCGACAAGATGGTGTGCGAGCTCGAGAGCCCGTACATCCTGCTGCACGAGAAGAAGGTCTCGAACCTGCAGGCCATGCTGCCGGTGCTCGAGCAGGTCGTGCAGTCGGGCAAGCCGCTGCTGATCATCGCCGAGGACGTCGAGGGCGAGGCCCTGGCGACCCTGGTGGTCAACAAGCTGCGCGGCGGCCTGAAGGTCGCGGCCGTGAAGGCCCCGGGCTTCGGCGACCGCCGCAAGGCGATGCTCGAGGACATCGCGATCCTGACCGGCGGCACCGTCGTCTCCGAGGATCTCGGCATCCAGCTCGAGAACGTCACCCTCGACATGCTCGGCACCGCCAAGCGCGTCTCGATCACCAAGGACGAGACCACCCTGGTGGACGGCGCCGGCAAGAAGAAGGACATCGAGGCCCGCTGCTCGCAGATCCGCGCGCAGGTCGAGGAGACCTCGTCGGACTACGATCGCGAGAAGCTCCAGGAGCGTCTGGCGAAGCTGGCCGGCGGCGTCGCGGTGATCCGCGTCGGCGGTTCGACCGAGGTCGAGGTGAAGGAGCGCAAGGATCGCGTCGACGACGCGATGCACGCGACCCGCGCCGCGGTCGAGGAAGGCATCCTGCCGGGTGGCGGTGCCGCCCTGGTCTATGCCATCAAGGCCCTCGACAAGGTCAAGCACGCCAACGACGACCAGCGCATGGGCGTGAACATCGTCCGGCGCGCGCTGGAGGCCCCGGCCCGTCAGATCGCCACCAACGCCGGCCATGACGGCTCGGTGATCGTCGGCAAGCTGCTGGAGTCGAAGGACCCGAACTGGGGCTTCGACGCCCAGAACGGCGAGTTCGTCGACCTGATCAAGGCCGGCATCATCGACCCGACCAAGGTCGTGCGCAGTGCCCTGCAGAACGCGGCCTCGGTCGCCGGCCTGCTGGTCACCACCGAGGCCATGGTCGCCGACAAGCCGGAGCCCAAGGGTTCGGCCCCGGCGATGCCGGGCGGCGGCATGGGCGGCATGGACTTCTGATCCAGCCGAACCGGCACTGACATCGGATACGGCGAGGGCCGGGGAGCGATCCCCGGCCCTTTTCGTTGACGCCCCCGGCCAGATATCGTGCGCCCGAAACCGTCCGCGAGGGTTCCATGGCCGAACGCACCGCCCCGCCCGCCCGGCTGGTCCCGGAACTGGTCTGCCGCGACCTGTCGGCAAGCCTGCGGTTCTACGTCGACGTCCTGGGATTCCGGGTGCTGTACGAACGGCCCGAGGACCGCTTCGCCTATCTCGAGCGCGAGGGCGCCGAGCTGATGCTCGACCAGTTGTCGGACGGCTCCTGGCTGACCGCCGAGACGGCGGTGCCGTTCGGGCGCGGCCTGAACCTGCAGATCCAGGTGTCCGACGTCGACAGCCTGCATGCCGCCCTGACGGCGGCCGGCGTGACGCCGTTCAAGGCGATGGAGGAGGCCTGGTACCGGGCCGACGACCACCATGTCGGCAACCGCCAGTTCCTGGTCCAGGACCCGGACGGCTACCTGCTGCGGTTCTTCCAGGACCTCGGCCGCCGCGACGACCTGCCGCCGCTCTACAAGCGCGGGCCGCTGCCGGGAACTTGAGAGTCCTGCGCCTCGAGCCGCTCAGACCGGCGCGCCGAGGCCCTTCAGCCAGTTCCGGAAATCGTTCGCCCCCTCGAACCGGTGGGCCTGGAAGCCGAGCTTCTGCGCCGCCGCGATGTTGGCGGCCGAGTCGTCGACGAAGGCGGTGCGGGCCGGGGTCAGGCCGGCACGCTCGATCAGGATCTCGTAGATCTTCGGGTCCGGCTTGATGACGCCCTCCTCGCCCGACACCACGACCGTGTCGAAGGCGTTCAGGAAACCGAATCGCCGGCGCGCCGTCGGGAAGGTCTCGGCCCCGAAGTTGGTCAGGCCGTGCACCGGGAAGCCGGCCGCCTTCAGGGCCTCCAGCACCGCCACCGTGCCGGGGATCGGGCCCGGGATCATGGTGTGGAAGCGGCCGTAGAACGAGCGGATCGCCGGGCCCATGTCGGGATGCCGGGCCAGCGCCTCGGCCTCGGCGTCGGCGATGCTGCGGCCGCGGTCCTGCTCGATATTCCAGGCGGGCGGGCAGACCTCGGTCAGGAACCAGGTCACCCGGGCCTCGTCCGGGGTGCCGTCGTCATGGGTGAACACCCGGCGGTACAGGTGGCGCGGATCCCACTCGATCAGCACCTGGCCGACGTCGAACACGACGGCATCGATGTTCCGGCTCTCAGTCACCGTCCCACTCCTCCGGATCGATCGCCAGCACCAGCGCCGCGTGATCGAGATCGCCGCGGCCGGCCTCGACCAGCGCCTCCCACAGCGCCAGGTTGGCGGCCAGCCCCGGCAGCTCCAGCCCGACCTGTTCGGCGAGCGCGCCGGCGGCACGCATGTCCTTGCGCTGGATGGTCGCCTTGGCGCGGGCCTTGAAGTCGCCGGTCACCATGCGCTCGCCATGCAGCTCCAGCACCCGGCTGTGGGCGAAGCCGCCGAAGATCGCCTCGCGCACTTTCGCGGGCTCGACCCCGGCGCGCCTGGCCAGCGCCAGCGCCTCGGCGACCGCGCCGATGGTCATGCCGACGATCATCTGGTTGGCGGTCTTGGCGATCTGCCCGGCGCCGACCGGGCCGACATGGGTGACGCGGCCGCCCAGCACCCGGAACAGCGGCTCGGCGCGCGCCATGTCGGGGTCGCTCCCCCCCGCCATGATGGTCAGGGTGCCGGCCTCGGCCGCGACCGTGCCGCCCGACACCGGGGCATCCAGCCAGTCGGCGCCGATCATCCGCATGCGGCCGGCGAAGTCGCGGGTGCGCTCGACCGCGGTGGTGCCCATGTCGATCACCAGCCCGTCCTCGGCCATGCCGTGGACCAGACCCCACTGGTCCTCGTAGGGATCGAACGCCACGGCCGCGACCGCGTCGGCGTCGGTCACCATGACGATCACGGTGTCGACCGCCTCGGCGACGTGGCGCGGCGACGGCAGGGCGGCGCAGCCCGGCAGCTCGGCGGCGAGTTCCTCGGCCTTCTCGATGCTGCGGGTCCACAGCGCCAGCTCGGCACCGGCGGCGGCCAGCCGGCGCGCCATCGGCACCCCCATCAGGCCGAGCCCGACGAAGCCGACCCGGCGCCCGGCCAGTTCCTGCCCGGTCAGCTCCCGGCCCGCCAACTCCCGACCGGAACCCGCCCCGGAACCCGCCCCGGCCGCCATCGGGCGCTCAGACCCGGGCGTAGCGGGCGCCGGCGCCGCGCTCGATGGCGGCGGCGGTCAGCCGGTCGACCTCGATCTCGTGGCGCAGCATCTCCAGGTAGCGCAGCTCCTCCTGGGTCGCCTCGCCGTCGGCCGCGACCACGTCGCAGGCCAGCGCGTAGGCGGTCGGCCGCAGCCGCACCGGCAGGTTCTCCTTGATCTGGCCGATCACCGCGTCGATGCCGTCCTCGACGGTCAGGAAGTCGGTGCAGGCCGAGGCGACCTGGGACAGGTTGCCGTGCTCGAAATCCTCGAAGATCGGCAGATGCGCGACGATGTCGCGGATCGTCTCGAGCTCGGAATCGGCCAGCGATCCGTCGGCCGCGGCCCCCAGGACCATCGCGTAGATGAGGGCGACGTGGTGGTTGATCATCAGGGGTCCCGCTTGTCGGTGGACGGAGTGCGGCCGAAGCCACGGCAGGTATAGCGATCCGGCGCGAAGCGGGCAACGGGGGCGGAGACCGGGCGTTCTGACGGGCGAGGGGCTCGGTTGGGTGGGAAGCGGTCACTCGATGGCGCTGCTCGGATGGCCGAGATGCCCCATGAGCGACCATTCAATAGTGCTTTCCGTATGGACCGCAATGGGACCGATAGTTGACCGGCAGGTGGCGGGCGGATTGGTTGGATCGCAGGTCTGCTGGAGTGCAGACGTCAAGGTGGAAGCAGCGCGTCGACGAGACGTTCGATCGTTTCCGCCACGCCGTCGGCGACCAGCGCATCCCGGATCAGTCGCCGCCTGGCGGTAAAATGCGCGACGTCGGGCAGGTCGACACGGGCGGCGACGGCCGCGGCGTGCAGCGCCGCGGCGGCAAGATCAGCGTGCAGCGCCTCGGCCGCATCGTATTCGGGGATCGGCAGCGTCCAGACCAGATTGTCGAAATGGCGCGGATCGCGCTGGCCGACGGGTTGGAGATCCCTCACGCGATCAAGAACGACACTTGTATTCAGGACGGCGGATACGTAGGCGGCTTCTTCAAGCGAGTGGGCTGCCAACCAATAGGCCATGTGATCGACGATGGCATCGTCGTCCTCCAGCCAGCATGCGCTGAGCCGCGTTCCAGCCTTCGTATAGAGAACGCGTACCGGCGTTCGGTTGGCTTGGGCCCGGAGTGTGCCCATCGCATCGACGCGCTCGGCAAGTGACATGCGAGGGTGGCCGTCGACATCCTTGTTGCTGTGTTCGTTCCACTTCGATTCGGCGTCACGAAGCCAGGCGGCAAGCCCACGATGTCCGTACCCGTCCGCGTTGGCCGAAGCGAGGATCGTGCCATCCTCCATCGGGATCACGCCCGTCACGAGGTCGAGGAGCCGATAGGGTGCGACGGACTCGCCAAGCGCGATCCGTCGCAGGAAGGCCCGTTCAACCGAGCCCTCGGGGGGTTCAACGCTCGTCCACGGTTGTTTGTCGAGACTGCTGACACGGCCCCGCACGCGCGGAGCCTCGCGCCGGCTCAGCAGGCGCCCGGCTGCAGCATACTCGACCAGAAAGAACCGGCGCGGCGTCAGCGTCGCCCCCTGCCGGAACCGCTTCCGATAGGGCGAAGCGGAAGTCAGCGTTCGCGGCCTCGGCCAATCGGCGCGCACATGTGCGAGCGCCTTGGCCGCCTCGGCCTCGCTGGCGTCCCGCCGGGGAAGCACGCCCACCCACCGGTCGATTTCCGCTGGGGTTGGCGCGGCGCGGTCGCGCTGGCCAAAGAGCACGCAGGTGCTCGTCGTGCTGCTGCCCGATTGTGCGCCGAAGATCGGCCATACCCGCTCCAACCCCCAGCCGCCGGTGATCGCCACCTTGACGCGCTGCATGCTCCCGTCGCGCATGCCGGCGAATACGGGGGCGTTCAGCGCGGCATAGGGCAGGACAAGCGCCAGCGTGCCGCCGTCTCGCAGATAGCGTTCGGCGCCGCGCGCCCAGAACAGCGCGAACATGTCCTGATGCGTGGCGAGAGGGCCGCCGACCCAGAGGCCATAGCTCTGCAACGCCTCGCGCAGCCGTTCCTTCATGTCCGCGCTCAGGTGGCGATAGACGATCCAGGGCGGATTGCCGATTAGCACGTCGGCGCGGTGATCGGGATGCGACAGCCAGACCGGGCGCAGCAGGTTGCGCAGGATGAAGGTCCAGATGTGGTTGCGGCCGTCGAGAAAAAGCTGCTTCAGCTGCGCGAAGGTGCGGCCGAGCAGAGCCGCGTCCTCGGCGGTGGCGCCGGCGCGGGCGATGGCGTCCCGAATCGCCTCCGGCTCGGCGAGGGTGTCGAGCCCGCGGTTGAGTTCATCGAGTGCGCGCTCAAACAGGCCAAGGTCACTCGCCAGTCCGGCAGGGATGCGCAGGGGCGGATCGTTCGGCGGCACGTCGACCAGCACTTCGGCCGACGCGCCGAGCGGGCGCAGGCTCCACTGCATCGAGTCGCCCATATAGACGGGCACGGTGAGCGTGGGTGGCCGATCCGGGACCAGATCGCCGAGCGCCAGCAGCCAGGTGACGCGCGCGAGCGCGACCGCGACGGGATGCACGTCGATCCCAAACACGCGATCGGCGCAGTTCGCGACGATCTCGACCGGCGGTATCCCTGCTTTTCGGCCCGCCGAGATCAGGCGGCGCAGCGCGTGAAACAGGAAGGTCCCGGAGCCACAGGACGGGTCGAGCACACGTTGCTCCAGCGGGCGCGGAATTGCCGCCGCGACGACCCGCGCCGCTAGCCAATCGGGCGTATAGTATTCGCCCAGATCGTGGCGCTCGTCGGGATCGATCAGGCTCTCGTAGAGACTCTTGAGCACGTCTACCTCGACGTCGCGCAGGCGAAAACGCGCCGTCTCCGCTGCCAGCGAGCGCACCAGGTCGTCGCCGCCTCCGGCGAGCAGCGGCCAGTCGAAGAAATCGGCCTCGACGGCGCCGACGATGCCTTCGTTCGCCAGGAGCCGGCCCGACAACATCTCCGCCGGATCGCCGATCTCCAGATCGAGGACGCGCGCTGCGATCGCCTTCACCAGGACGGTCAGATAGGTGTGCTGCAGGAACAGCGCGTCGCTGCCGACGTCGTCGCCGTAGACTTGGCGCAGCAATCCGTCCCACAGGTTGCGCTTCAACCGCACTTCGGGATGGTCGCCGACCTCGGACCAGAGCCGCTGGAGCTGCGCATGCGCGCGACCGAAGGCAAGGCTGTATCGGCCGAACGTGAGCGCGACCGCGATCGGAGTCGGCATCACCTCGGGAACGGGAGACAGCAGCGGCTCAAGCCAGCTCAGCAGCCGTTCGGGATGGTCGACGTCAACCTCATAGCGGCCGATCGACGCGAGCGTGCCGCGATCCAGCGTGTAGGCGAGCAGCGTCGCGCCGTCGGTGGCAAGGCCCACGGTGGTGCGACCCGGCGCACTGCCCCGGCTCGCGTCGGCCAGATAGTCGGGCATGCGGGCGACGACATCGCGCTCTTCGCGGCGAAGATCGCTCTTCAGCTCGATGACCGTGGCGCCCCACGCCACGTCAATGCGCCCACTGTTGTCGACGAGGTAGCGCTCGTGCTCCAATTCGCTGAACGCGGCGCCGAAGCCTTCTCGTAGCAGTTCCGTGATGAGGCCCCGCAACGCCTCGTGTCGCGGCCGGGAGGCCATCGATCGGACGATGTCGGGCAGGCGATCCTCGCGCCAACCGGTTGTCACTTTTCTCCTCCCGCTGGGTAGCTGCATCGTTGCCGCCGCATGTTCGAGAGCTTAGGCTGCTAGCATGAGATACGTACAAGCAGATCTGTTCGCGCAAGACGACGCCGAACGCAATATGTTGCCGGAATCACGGCGGGTGGCGATCCGCTCACGTCTGGAAGCTACGCTGGCCAAGCTTGAAGCGATGGAAATTTTCCCCTGGCGCGATCCGCTGGACGCCGTGCACGAGGAGAACCGCTTCCAACGCGACTCCGAAATGCTCGGTGAAGAGGGCGCTCTCCTATGGGCTCGGTTCGATACGGAGATGGACCGACTGCACGCGACGCAATTCTCTCCAGATGCCCGCGCGGCTGGGTCGACGCACTGAGTAGTTTGTCGGAATCGCTTAGATGTCGCCTAACAGGCTGCGGAAGAACTGGTCGAGATTGTCGGCGGGGCTCCGCCTAAGCTTGGTTTCAGGATCTTTTCGCCAGATTTGCCGGTCTGGAACCGGAGTTTTGACATTCCGAGGCGCGTTTCCTGGGACGCGGGTCGGATTCCGGGCGCCGGCTACGTCGGCGCGAGCAGCTTGGGCAGCCGGATCAGGTTGTAGGCGGCGGCGGTCAGGGTGAACATCCAGCCGACGCGCCCGATGCCGCGATGGCGGGTCTTGCGCAGGCCGGCGGAACTCTTGATCCAGCCGAACACCTCCTCGATCCGCTTGCGGATCCGTTGGCTGACCAGGTAGCCGGGATGGCGGGTGGTGCGGCCGTCGATGGCCGAGCGCCGGTTGGCGGTGTTCTGCGCCACGTGCGGGGTCGCCGCGAGCTCGCGCATCGTGGCCACGAAGTCGCGGGTGTCGTAGGCCTTGTCGGCGCCAAGCGTGATGCGGTGACGGCCGGGGATCGCCTCGACCATGGCGACCGCCGCCTCGCGCTCGGCGGTGCCGGTCGCCGCCGTCAACCGCACGTCGACCACCAGGGCGTGGCGGTTCTCCATCAACGCGTGGCCCATGAACGCCAGCTTCGCCGCCTGGCCCCGGCTCTTGCGGAACAGCTGGGCGTCGGGATCGGTGGTCGAGGCATGGGTCTCGTTGGAACGCTTCTCGCCGTGGAAGTCGCGCTCGCCGTTGCGCCCCGGCTCTGGCGGAGTGCCACTGCCGTCCTTCGCGCGGAAGCTCTTCATGCTGGCCCAAGCCTCGATCAGCGTGCCGTCGACCGAGAAGTGCTCGTCCGACAGCAGCGCCGCCACTCGCGGCTGGCCCAGCACCGCCGCCAGGAACTTCGTCGCGACGTCGCCAGCCAGCAGCCGCTCGCGGTTCTTGGTGAACACCGTCACGTCCCACACCGCCGCGTCCATCGACAACCCGACGAACCAGCGGAACAGCAGGTTGTAGTCCAGTTGCTCCATCAACTGGCGCTCCGAGCGGATCGAGTAGAACGCCTGCAACAAAAGCGACCGAAGCAGCTTCTCCGGTGCGATCGACGGCCGACCGACCCGGGCGTACAGTCCCTCGAACTCAGCCGACAGGACCTCCAGCGCCTCGTCGACGATCGCCCGGATCGCCCGAAGCGGATGGCCCGCCGGCACCCGCGCCTCGCAGCTCACGTAGCTGAAAAGCCCCTCGCTCCGATCGTCCGAACCGCGCATCCTCATTCTCCGGCTGAAACCCACCGGAACAGTGAATCACCACATCACGCCTGATGGCAGGTCCTTTTTTCCGCAGCCTGCTAATGTCCGCCATGGGCGTAAGGCCGCCATACGCGGTTCCGCCTACGAGAGTATGCTCCGGGTCGACAGCGGCCAGCCCCCCCAGCACCACCCTCACCCTGAGCCGCCCCCATACTCCCCCCAATACGCCGCCCTCAGCTCCCGCTTGAGGACCTTGCCGATCTCGCTCCTCGGCAGGTCGGCGCGCAGTTCCACCGCCGAAAGCCGCTGGGTCTTGCCGAGGCGGGCGTTCGCCCAGTCGCGGATCGCGTCCGGATCGGCGGCGCCGCCCGGCTTCGGCACCACCAGGGCGAGCGGGGTCTCGCCCCACTGCTTGCTCGGCACCGCGATCACCGCCACGTCGGCGACGGCGGGATGGCGGCGCAGCACCGCCTCCAGGTCGGCGGCGTAGATGTTGAAGCCGCCGGAAATGATCATGTCCTTCTTGCGGTCCAGCAGCTGCAGGAAGCCGTCGGCGTCGAAGCGACCCATGTCGCCGGAGCGGATGAAGTCGTCGCCCTCGGGGCTGCGCCAGACCGTCTCGGCGGTCTTGTCGGGGGCGTTGAAATAGCCCTGCATCATCGCGCCCGAACGGCCGACGATCTCGCCGAAGCCGCCGGGCGGCAGCTCGCGGCCGGCCTCGTCGACGATCCGCACGTCCGAGCCCGCGGTCGGCCGGCCGGCGGTGTCCCACTTGGTCGGGTGGGCGGCGCAGTCGAGCATGGTCGAGATGCCGCCCTCGGTCATGCCGTAGATCTCGATCAGGTTGCCGGGCCAGCGCGCCATCACGCGCTCGATCAGCGGGGCCGGCAGCGGCGCCGAGGTCGAGAACTTGGCCCGGTAGGCCGACAGGTCGAAGCGCTCGAACGCCGGCTCGTCCATCAGCCGCATGTACTGCACCGGCACCAGCATCGCCTCGGTCACCCGGTGGTCCTGGCTGAGCCGCAGGAACCGCCGGGTGTCGAAGCGCGCCATGGTCACCACCGTGCCGCCCAGCGCCAGGGTCGGCAGCACCGCCACCAGGGTGGTGTTGGAATACAGCGGGGTCGACGCCAGCAGGATCGTGTCGGCCGCGAAGCCGAGGCTGGCGAAGCGCCGGATCTGGCGCGACCGGAAGCGGTGCGGGTGCAGGATGCCCTTGGGGCTGCCGGTGGTGCCGCTGGAATAGATGATGTTGAACGGGTCGCCGGGGTCGACCGCGGCGGCGGCGCGCGGGACGGCGTCGCCGATCCAGTCCTCGATGGCGGCGAGGTCGACCGGTTCGGCCGCGCCCAGGCCCCGGGCGGTGGCGAGCCGGTCCGGTGAGGCGAACAGCAGGCGCGCGCCGCTGTCGTCGCGCATCTTGCGCAGGGCGTCGGGCGCCGCGCCGAACGGCAGCGGCACCATGCAAGCGCCGGCGCTCAGCACCGCGGCGTAGAGGGCGACGTGGTGCGCCGAGTTCTCGGCCAGGCTGGCCACGTTGTCGCCGCGCCCGACCCCGGCGGCGGCCAGCCGGCCGGCGAGCCGCGCCACCAGGTCGCCGAACGCCGCCCAGGTCAGGGTGCGGTGCTCGTCGACGACGGCGGCCTTGTCCGGAAAGTCGGCGGCGTTGGCGGCGATGCGGGCGCCGAAGTCGACGAATTCCTCGCCGGCGATCTCGGGCGACCTGATGAGCGGGGCGGGCGGCGGGGCGGGCGGCGGGGCGGGCAGTGTCATGGGCGTCTCGTGGCCGGGTGAGGGTCGGTGTCGCGGAAACGGCGCGGCGGCGTAACGGGGCCGGGACCGACCCGCCGCCCCCGCGGTTCCGTCAGCCGCCCTTGAACGCGGGCTTGCGCTTGGCCCGGAACGCCGCCACGCCCTCGGCGAAGTCGGCGCTGCCGAAGGCGGTGGTCTGGGCCATCGCCTCGAGCTCCAGGAAGCCCTCCAGCGGCAGCTCGAAGGCGCGCTGCAGCAACTGCTTGGTCAGGCCGTAGGCCAGGGTCGGCCCGGCCGCCAGGGTGGCGGCCAGTTCCAGCGCGGTGTCCAGCAGTTCGTCCGGGGCCGCGAGCTGGGCGACCATGCCGATCTCGTGCGCCTGGGTCGCCGAGACCTCGCGGTTGAACAGCAGGATGTCCTTGGCTCGGACCATCCCGACCGCCCGCGGCAGGCTGTAGGCCAACGCCAGGTCCGGCACCGCGCCGATGCCCGCGAAGCCGGGCCGGAAGCGCGCCTCGGTCGAGGCGCACACGACGTCGCCGGCCAGCGCCAGCGAGAACCCGGCGCCCGCGGCGATGCCGTTGACCGCCGTGATCACCGGCTTGTCGGCGGTCATCAGCGGGATCAGCCAGCGATAGGTGCGCTGCATGCGCAGCCGCATCGCCGTGGTGTCGCGCTGGTCGAAGGCCCGGATGTCGCCGCCGGCACAGAACGCCCGGCCGGTGCCGGTGATGACGATGGCGCGGATCTCGGGGTCGGCGACCAGCGCCGGGATGTGGGCCTCGATGCCGTCCTTGATGCCGGCCGACAGGGCGTTCAGCGACGCCGGCTCGTTCAGGGTGACGACCGCCACCGCCCCTTCGCGGCGCAGCAGCACCGATTGCCCGTCGCTTGCGTCCATGATCTGGCCTCCCTTGGTCCGATTTTCCTGAAGTGTCGTTTCGGACTGCGAAATTGACAATCGCCGAATGGCGACTCCGGCCGCCCTGCCCTTCTCCAGCGCAGCGAACCGGGGCATCATCACGGCTCCCGCCTCCGACCCCCACGGCCCCCATGCTGGCTTCGAAATCCGACTTCATCGGCCTCGACGACGGCCGCACCCACCTGGCGACCGGCGGACAGCCGCCATTGCTGAAGGCGCACCGCGCCGCCTTCGAGGCCTATGCCGCCGACAAGGCCGACGGCGCCGCCGGCTACCAGCGGCACTGGCAGGTCGGTGCCGAGGTCAAGGACCGGCTGGCGACGCTGACCGGCCTGCCGGCCGCCGACCACGCCCTGATCGGCAGCGCGTCCGAGGGCATCGCCCGCGCCCTGTCGGCGATCGACTGGCGGCCCGGCGACAACGTCGTGGTCTCGGAACTCGACTACGCCGCCGGCCGGCACGCGATGCTGCGGCTCGGCCAGCTCGGGGTCGAGGCGCGGATGGTGCCGGGGCGCGGCTGGCGGATCGAGGCGGACGACCTGCTCGGCGCCTGCGACGGCCGCACCCGAGCGCTGTATGTCAGCCAGGTCACCTCGCTGACCGGCCAGCGGGTCGACATCGCCGCCCTGTCCGCGGCCTTGCCGGCACCCGCCATGCTGATCGTCGACGCCAGCCACGCCCTGGGCGTGGTGCCGGTCGACGGCCGGCTCGCCGACGTCACGGTGTCGAGCTGCTACAAATACCTGTGCGCCACCCAGATGGGCGTCCTGGCCTGGAACCGCGAACGCCGGCCGGACTTCGAGCCATTGACGGTCGGCTGGTGCTCGGGCACCGACGCCCCCGACCACCGGGCCTACGCGCCGCACCCGGACGGCCGCCGGGCCCAGGCCGGCAATTCCAACCATCTCGACGTCTACCTGCTGCGGACGTCGCTCGACTACCTGCTCGGCTTCGGCATCCCGGCGATCTCGGCCCATGTCGAGAGGCTGGCGACCGGTCTGCATGCCGGGCTGTCGGCGCGCAGCCTGGAGATGATCACCCCCGAGCCGGCGACCGAGCGCGCCGGCAACGTCGCCTTCGCCCACCCCGACAACGCCGGCATCGTGGCCCGCGCCGCCACCGCCGGCATCCACCTCTGGGACGGCTACGGCCGGGTGCGCTGCTCGCTGCACCTGTTCAACGACCGGGCCGACCTCGACCGGCTGCTGGGTTGGCTGGAGGCCGAAGCGGTGCGGTAGCGGCCGCTGGACCGCCACCCGGCCGCGCCGTACTCTTCGCCGTCCGTTCACCGCCCGGTTTCCGCGCCATGACCTTCGCCGCCAATCCCGACGTCGTGTCCGTCGTCGAGCCGCCGATCGCCGAGGCCAAGGGCTGGGTCGCCGGGCGCAGCTTTCCGGCGCATCGGCCGCTGCTCGACCTGTGCCAGGCGGTGCCGAGCTATCCGCCGGCCGAGGCCCTGCGCGAGCACCTGGCCGAGCGGGTGCGGCTGTTCGAGACCGCGCAATACACCGCCATCACCGGGATCGCACCGCTGCGCGAGGCGCTGGCGGCGCACATGGCCGGCGTCTATGGCGGCAGCATCGACGCCGACAACGTGCTGGTCACCGGCGGCTGCAACCAGGCCTATACCCTGGCCCTAATGGCGCTGGCCCGGCACGGCGACGAGGTGATCCTGCCGCTGCCCTACTACTTCAATCACCAGATGTGGCTGGACGCGCTCGGCGTGACCGCGGTGCACCTGCCGTTCCGCCCCGACCGCGGCGGCGTGCCCGACCCGGGCGACGCCGCGAAGCTGATCACCCCGAAAACCAAGGCGCTGGTGCTGGTCACCCCGAACAACCCGACCGGCGCGGTGATCCCGCCCGCCGTGCTGGCGCAGTTCCGCGACCTGTGCGCCGAATACGGCATCGCCCTGGTGCTGGACGAGACCTACAAGGACTTCCTGGATCCCGGCGAGCCGCGCCACGCGCTGTTCCAGGACCCGGCCTGGGGCGACACCGTGGTCCAGCTCTACAGCTTCTCGAAGGCGTTCAGCCTGACCGGCTACCGGGTCGGCTCGATCGTCGCCGGCAAGGCCTTCGTCGACCAGGTCGCCAAGCTGATGGACACGGTGTCGATCTGCACTTCCAGGATCGCCCAGGACGGCGCGCTGTACGCGCTGCAGCACCTGCTGCCCTGGGCCGACGAAAAACGCGCCATGATGGCCGGCCGCCGCGAGGCCCTGCTGCAGGTGTTCGAGAGCCGCAACCTCGGCTTCGAACTGGTGTCGACCGGCGCCTATTTCGCCTATCTGCGCCACCCGTTCGTCGGCGAGACCGCGGCGGCGGTGGCGAAGCGGCTGGCCCAGGAGCACGGCGTGCTGGCCCTGCCCGGCACCGTGTTCGGCCCCGGCCAGGACCCGTATCTGCGGCTGGCCTTCGCCAACCTCGAGGCCGAGCGCATGGGCGAGGTCGGCGACCGGCTGCGAGGGGCGGTGTGAGCCTGGCGGTCAGGATCGTCAGGCTGGACGGTCCGGCCCGGCTGCCGGAAGCTGTCGCGGCCATCCACGGCGCCTTCGCCGAGTACGAGGGCCGGCTGGATCCGCCGTCGGCGGCGATGAGGGAAACCGTGGAAAACCTGGCCCGGCGGCTCGCCGCCGGCGCCGTGTTCGTGGCCGAGGACCTGTCCGGCGCGGTGCTGGGTGCGGTATGCGCCGAGCGCAAGGGCGACGCCGTCTACCTCGACCGGCTGGCGGTGCCGCCGACGGCGCGCGGCGGCGGCGTGGCGGCGGCCCTGGTCGGGGCGGTCGAGGGCTTCGCCGCCGGGTCCGGGGCCGGTTCGGTCACCCTCGGCGTGCGGCTGGCACTGGCCGGCAACATCCGGATGTTCGAGCGCCTGGGTTACGTCGAGACCACGCGGACCGCGCATCCCGGCTTCGCCGAGCCGACCTCGGCGACCATGACCAAGCCGATCGCACGGTAGCCGCGGGATCAGCGCCTCGACGCCACCTTCTGGCACAGCGGGTACAGCGTCGGCGGCGCCAGCTTGAACGGAAAGCGGGCGATGTCGAGGGCGGCCGGTCCCGGCGCGTCGATGTCGATCAACACCGGGCAGATCCTGGTGAACGCGGCGCGGAAGTGGTTCTTGGCCTTGACGCACAGCACCGCGACCGCGGCGGGGTCGATGCCGTGCAGCGCGAAGAAGGCGGGATCGTGCGCCGATCCGCAGGCCGTCGTCACGATGATGCTGACCTGGCCGACGCCGATCACCGCGGTCGGGCCGAGCGACATCGGCAGGCCGTGCATCATCGGCCCGGCGTTGACGTAGTCGCCGTCGGTCAGGCGCAACACGGTGCCGGCGAACGGCACCGGGGCGCCGAAGTCGCCGCTGATACGGCCGCCGAGCATCCCTTCGACCGCCCCGCCGACGCCGGCCGTCCGGCAGCGTCCGACCATCCCGGGATCGGCGATGAAGGCGAAGGCGACCGGCACCTTGGGTTCGGCGGCAAGCAGCGCGCGCAACATCTCGGGCGTGTCGGCGATTCCGCCCGACAGCGGATTGTCGCCGGAATCGATCACCGCGACCGGCCGTGCCTCGCTGCGCAGCGCCCGGGCGATGCCTTCCTCGGCGCTCGGCAGGACGATGTAGAAGCGGTCGAGCCGCCGGCGCATCTCCTCGACCACCTGTCCGGCGGCGCGGCGCGCCAGATCCCGGTCGCCATCCGCGAACACCAGGGCGCCGGCCCCGGCCACCACGGTGTCGCCGTAGGAGAAGCCGCCGAACGGCGATGCGTCGAGGATCCGCGGATCGAACTCCAGCCCGCGCGCGAACGCCTCGATCTCGGCCATCGGACCCTCGGCGGTGCGCATGTTGATGCTCGGCAGGATGGCGTCGAGCTTGGCGATATGACCGACCGGCCGCAACTCACCCCGCACCGTGCGGTCGAGCACGTCCAGCACCCGCTCGGCGGTCTCCCTCATGTCGGTGTGCGGGTGTTCCTTGAAGCCGGCGGCGAAGGTGACCAGCTCGACGAGGCGCGGATCGAGGTTGGCGTGCAGGTCGAGGCTGACGCCGAGCGGCATGTCGGGGCCGATCGCCGTACGGATCCGCCGCACGATCTCGGTGTCGGCGCAGTCCATGCCTTCGACCAGCATGGCGCCGTGCAGCGAGACGAAGACCGCGTCCCAGTTTTCACCACCCGGGCCACCGTCGCGCAGGTCTGCGACGATCTCGCCGACGATCGCCTCGTAGGCGTCACGGGTGACCGGCCCGGCCGGCGTCGCCCCGGTCATGCGCAGGAAGCTGCCGCGCCATTCCGGATGGGCGTCCAGGAAGGCGACGGCGCCGCCACCCTCGGTGGTGGTGCCGCGATAGACCGCCTCGGCCTCCTGGCCGCGATACCATTCGCGCCGGAACGCTGGCGGACCGGTCCGGACCGGCGAGAACGAATTGCCTTCGTGCGAAAACCGGGCGATGGCGAGACGCGGCATCGGGCTGACTCCTTCGGTATCGCGGCAGTGTCGCAGAGAGCACCCGAGCCCGGTATCCTGGCCCGAAACTAACGGCGGAGACTTGGTTCCACCATCTCCTCGCCCGCCGTGTTCCCCCACCGGTTCGGCACGACGTCCAGCGCCGTCAGCTTGCTCCCGACCGCTCGCCTTGCTATACGCCGCCCCGAGCGAGCCCTGTCGCCGACACCCGAATGCTGTCGCGCCGGGCCCGGGCCGCATATGTGCCGTCCGCCGATTTTCCGCCGTACAAGGAGCCTTTCATGGCCGAATTCACCGACTACAAGGTCGCCGATATCAAGCTGGCCGATTGGGGCCGCCGCGAGATTGCCATTGCCGAGACCGAGATGCCCGGCCTGATGGCAATCCGCGAAGAGTACGGGCCGGCGCAGCCGCTGAAGGGCGCGCGCATCATCGGCTGCCTGCACATGACCATCCAGACCGCCGTGCTGATCGAGACCCTGACGGCTCTCGGTGCCGAGGTCCGCTGGTCGTCCTGCAACATCTTCTCGACCCAGGACCAGGCGGCCGCGGCGATCGCGGCGACCGGCGTCCCGGTGTTCGCCTGGAAGGGCGAGACCGAGGAAGAGTACGAGTGGTGCATCGAGCAGACCATCGTCGGCAAGGACGGCTGGCGCCCGAACATGCTGCTCGACGACGGCGGCGACCTGACGGTCATCATGCACGAGAAGTATCCCGAGCTGATGAAGGACGTGCGCGGCGTCTCCGAGGAGACCACCACCGGCGTGCACCGGCTCTACGAGATGGCCAAGAAGGGCACGCTGGCGGTGCCGGCGATCAACGTCAACGACAGCGTCACCAAGTCGAAGTTCGACAACCTGTATGGCTGCCGCGAGAGCCTGGCCGACGGTATCCGCCGGGCGACCGACGTGATGTTCTCCGGCAAGGTCGCGGTGGTCGCCGGCTACGGCGACGTCGGCAAGGGCTCGGCCCAGGGCCTGCGCAATGCCGGTGCCCGCGTGATCGTCACCGAGGTCGACCCGATCTGCGCGCTGCAGGCGGCGATGGAGGGGTATCAGGTCGTCACCATGGAAGAAGCGGCGCCGATGGCCGATATATTCGTGACCGCGACCGGCAACAAGGACGTCATCACGATCGACCATATGCGGGTCATGAAGGACCGGGCGATCGTCTGCAACATCGGCCACTTCGACACCGAGATCCAGATCGGCGCTCTGCGGAACTACAAGTGGGAGAACGTCAAGCCGCAGGTCGACGAGGTGGTGTTCCCGGACGGCAAGCGCCTGCTGGTGCTGGCCGAGGGCCGGCTGGTCAACCTCGGCTGCGCCACCGGCCATCCGAGCTTCGTGATGAGCGCGTCGTTCTCGAACCAGGTCCTCGCCCAGATCGAGCTTTGGAAGAACCACGCCAACTACAAGAAGCAGGTCTACGTGCTGCCGAAGAAGCTCGACGAGCGGGTGGCCGAGCTGCATCTGAAGAAGATCAACGCCAACCTGTCCAAGCTGTCCGAGGAGCAGGCCGGCTACCTCGGCATTGCGCCGCAGGGCCCGTTCAAGCCCGAGACCTACCGGTACTGAGATCCGAATCATCCGCCGCCATGCGCGGCGATCGCAGGAAGGGGCGCCTCAGGGCGCCCCTTTTTCGTTTCCGCAACACGGGCCTGTATTCATCTAGGTCGATATTTTAGGAATAATTAACCAATTTCATCTGCCTTTTACTGATTCTTTATGACATCCGGTCTTTTTCCAAAGGATCCCGACGCCATTGTCGACCCTGCCGACACCCTCGGATCCGTCGAAATAGCGACAATTGATGACGGTTTGACGCTCTTTAGATAATCGCGACCCTCAATTCGTCGGATCACGCGTCTCGAAAGGCATAAATTGCGTTATAATTTATCATTGATATTCAATATCTTATGGAATTTTTTCCAACCATATCAATCAAACTCACCCGAAGGGGGGTTGCATTTCAGACCTCGATCGGTTGAATCAGGCACACAATCAGACATCATCGGCCCGACTATGAGCAGCTAAGACTCCGGGCCGACCTTGTACGCGAATGCGCCAAACATTCGCACCCAATCGATTGATGACGTCGTGGCGCCGCGCTCCAGAGCGCGGTCGCGATGTTCTGCGACCCGGCGCCGCCTGTGCCGGTCGCCCGACCAGAGCCCTCGACTCACGGAGACTTCGACATGCAGAACGACCACTACAAGCAGGAGTACACTCGGGAGTTCGTCTCGCGCTGGGACAACCTGATCGGATGGGACAGCCGGGCCGAGGGCGAGAACGGCTTCTTCGAGCGGTTGCTTCGCCGCAACGACTGCAAGGCGGTCGCCGACATCGCCTGCGGGACCGGCTTCCACGCCATCCGGCTGGCGCATGCCGGCTTCGAAGTCACCGCCTCGGACGGTGCCGAGACCATGATCCGGCAGACCGACCAGAACGCCGAGGACATGGACGTCGCGCTGGCCGACAGCAAGGTCGTCGACTGGCGTGAGCTGCACACGGCCTTCGGCGCCAACAAGTTCGACGCCCTGGTATGCCTCGGCAACGCCTTCACCCACCTGTTCGAGGAGGACGCCCGCCGGCAGGCGCTCGAGTCGATGCGCACCGTGCTGCGGCCGGGTGGCCTGCTGATCCTGGACCATCGCAACTACGACAAGATCCTGGATCACGGCTACAGCTCGAAGCAGCGCTTCTACTACGTCGGCAACGGTGTCGACGCCCGGCCCGCCGTGATCCGCGACGACCTGGTGAAATTTGAATATTCCTACGAGGACGGCAACAAATTCCACCTGTCGATGTTTCCGCTTCGCCGTCACTACGTGCGCAAGCTCTTCGACGAATCCGGATTCACCAACATAACGACATACGGTGACTTCGAGGAAAGCTTCGAGCCCGACGAGGTCGACTTCTTCCAGCAGATCGCCGTCAAGCCGCGCCACTGAGCGCCGGCCACATGACCCGACCGGAGGAGGAGACCATGAGCCTTCAGGGCAACGACCGGGCGGCGGTGAAGGACATCGTCGCCCAGACCAAGAGCTACTACGACGGCCCGGCCGACCAGATCTATCGCCACATCTGGGGCGAGAACATCCACATCGGCTATTTCGAGGGCGACGACGAATCCCTGCGCGAGGCCATGAAGCGCTCGAACGAGCGCATGGCCGAGGGTGTCGACCTGGGACGCGACGACACCGTGCTGGACGTCGGCAGCGGCTACGGGGCACTCGCCCGATTCCTGGCGGGGCGCTACGGTTGCGACGTGGTGGCCTCGAACATCTCCGAACGCGAACTCGAGTGGGGTCGCGAACTGACCGCCGAGCAGGGCCTCGACGACAAGGTCCGGTTCGAGTTCGCCGACTTCCACTCGCTGCCGTTCAAGGCCGACGAGTTCGACTACTACTGGAGCCAGGAGGCGTTCCTGCACGCCGCCGACAAGTCGACGGTGCTGACCGAGGCCAACCGGGTCCTGAAGCCGGGCGGCGCCATCGTGTTCACCGACCTTCTGGTGCGCGACGGCACGCCGGAGATCGACCGCGAGCGTATCTACGAACGCGTGAAGTCGCCGGACATGTGGGACACCGGCACCTACCTGTCGGCCCTCGAGGCGGCCGGGTTTACGGTCGACACCCACGAGAACTGGTCGGAGCACGTGGCCCCGACCTACGCCTGGGTGCGCGACCAGCTCGAGCTGCGCCGCGACTGGTTCGAGGACCGCATCGGCAAGGACGTCGTCGACCGCACCTCGGACGCCCTGCAGTTCTGGGTCGACTCCGCCGACGCCGGCAAGATCGGCTGGGAATATTTCGTCGGCCGGGCCAACTGACCTCGAGCAGCCGGCTTCGCCGGTCGCCGCATGGATCCCGGAGCCGGCCGCACCCGCGGCCCCTCCGGGATGGCGCATGTCCCCCTTGCCGTCGTTGCGGAGACGCGTAGCGGGCACCGGAGTCCACCCGCCGCCCCGCATCCCCGAATGGAGAATTCGATGACCAACGCCTACATCCTGACCTCGGAGTCGGTCGGCCCCGGCCACCCGGACAAGATCGCCGACCAGATCTCCGACGCCGTGCTCGATGCGCTGCTGGCGCAGGACCCGAACAGCCGGGTGGCCTGCGAGACCCTGGTCAACACCGGTCTGATCCTGATGGCCGGCGAGATCACCACCACCGCCCAGGTCGACTACACCCAGGTTGCCCGCGACGTGGTGCTGGACATCGGCTACGACGACAGCAGGCTCGGTTTCGACGGCGCCAGCGCTGCCGTCCTGGTGGCGCTCGACAAGCAGTCTCCGGACATCGCCCAGGGCGTGAACGAGGGCAGCGGCATCGACCTCGACCAGGGCGCCGGCGACCAGGGCCTGATGTTCGGCTACGCCTGCCGCGAGACCGAAGAGCTGATGCCGATGCCGATCATGCTGGCGCACCGGCTGACCCGACAGCAGAACGAAGTCCGCCGGTCCGGCAAGCTCGCCTGGCTGCGCCCGGACGCCAAGGCCCAGGTCTCGGTGCGATATGTCGACGACAAGCCGGCCGCGGTCGACACCGTCGTCGTCTCGACCCAGCACGCCGAGGACGTCGACCACAAGACCCTGGTCGAGGCGGTGATCGAGGAGATCGTCAAGCCGGTGATCCCGGCGAACATGATCTCCAACGATACCAAGTACCTGATCAACCCGACCGGCCGGTTCGTGGTCGGCGGCCCGCACGGTGACTGCGGCCTGACCGGGCGCAAGATCATCGTCGACACCTATGGCGGCATCGGTCGCCACGGCGGCGGCGCGTTCTCCGGCAAGGACCCGTCCAAGGTCGACCGGTCGGCCGCCTACGCGGCACGCTATGTCGCCAAGAACGTGGTCGCGGCCGGGCTGGCCGACATCTGCGAGGTACAGGTCAGCTACGCCATCGGCGTGGCCCAGCCGACCAGCATCCACGTCAACACCCAGGGCACCGCGCGGGTGCCGGAGCGCCAGATCGAGCAACTGATCCGCGAACATTTCGATCTGCGGCCCAAGGGCATCATCAAGATGCTCGACCTGCTGCGGCCGATCTACCGGCAGACCGCCAGCAACGGTCATTTCGGCCGGTCGGAGCCCGAGTTGACCTGGGAAAACACCGACCGGGCAGCCAATCTCGCCGCCGCCCTCGATCGCGACGCCGCCGACTGAGGGATAACCCGTCGCCGGCCGGTTCCGAACCGGCCGGCGACGGGCAGCGTGCCGACCGGCAGCATGCTTGTCGCGCCGTACCTCGCGCGCGTAGGCTTGGGCCGTGAACATCATGGGTATGCATAGATTGATTCCTGCCGGGGCGGTGCTCGTCGCCTCGACGTCGGCCTGTGCCCAGGCTGCCGGGCGGTCGTTTCCGGCCGGCAGCGACCTCGTCACCATCTTCGCGCTCGGCGGGTTCACCCTGGTCCTGGCGGTTCTCTACGCGCTGCAGATCAAGCGCACCGCCCGCGCGGAGCACGCCCTCGCGGCTGCCCGCGAAGCGGCACGCGCCGCCGAAGCGGCGCTGCCGGAACGACTCGCGCGATACGAGCGCTCGGTCCTGGAGGCGGTGGCGGTGCCGGCCTGGCGCCGCGACCGGGCCGGCGTCCTGCTCTACGGCAATGCCGGCGCCCAGCCTTTGCTCTCCGAACTCGAGAAAACCGCCGGCCTGGCCGAGCGGGCCGCCAAGCTGGGACGCGCCCAGAGCGAGAGCCGCAACATGGTGATCCACGGCGATCGCCGGCTGGTCGACGTCACCGAGGCACCGACCGGTTCCGGCGAGCCGGATTCCGCGATCGGCACCGTCGGCACCGCCCGCGACCTCACCACCCTCGAGCAGCTGCAGTCCGAGCTGGCCCGCCACGTCGACGCCCATGCCGAGGTGCTGGAGACCCTGCACACCGCGGTCGCGGTGTTCGGGCCGGACAAGCGGCTGATCTTCGCCAACACCGCCTTCGGCCGGCTGTGGGGCGTCGACGCCGAGTTGCTGGAGCGCGACCCGACGCTGACCGAGGTGCTGGAGCGCGCCCGCGAGAACCGCCGCCTGCCGGAGCAGTCCGACTTCCGGGCTTGGCGCGACGATTTCAACCGGCTGTTCGCCACCCTGATCGGCAGCCACGAGGAACTGCTGTTCCTGCCCGACGACACCACCGTGCGCATGGCGGTGAACACACACCCGTTCGGCGGCCTGCTGATGGTGTTCGAGGACGTCACCGACCGCCTCGCCCTCGAGCGCTCCTACAACACCCTGACGGCGGTCCAGCAGGAGACCCTGGACAATCTCTACGAAGGCATCGCCGCCTTCGGGGCCGACGGGCGGCTCAAGCTGATCAACCCGACCTTTCGCAATCAGTGGGGACTGCCCGAGCGGTTCGGCGACGACGAGCCGCATGCCGGCTTGGTGCTGGAGGCGATGCGGCCGCGGTTCACCGAGGAGGACCGCTGGGACAGCGTGAAGGCCGAGTGGATCTCGCGGCTGGCCGAACGCGACCCGCGCTCCGGGCGCCTCGAGAAGTCCGACGGCCGGGTCCTGGACTACGGCCTGGTGCCGCTGCCGGACGGCGCCATGCTGCTGAACTTCCGCGACGTCACCGACACGCTGGCGGTGCAGCGCGCCCTGCAGGAGCGCACCGAGGCCCTGGAGATGGCCGACCGCCTGAAGAGCGAGTTCCTCGCCAATGTCTCCTACGAGCTGCGCACGCCGCTGAACGCGATCATCGGCTTCTCGGAGATCCTCGAGCAGGAATACGCCGGGCCGATGAACGACCGCCAGAAGGAGTACGCCCGGGCGGTCCTGCAATCGTCGAACCGCCTGGTCCGCCTGGTGAACGACATTCTCGATCTGGCCTCGATCGAGGCCGGCTACCTCGAGCTCGATCGCGCCGAGGTCGATCCGGCCAAGCTGGCCGAGGCCGTCGAGCATCTCGGACGCGAGCGGGCGCGGGCCCGGCGCATCGACTTCTCGGTCCGGTCCGACAGTACGATCCCGCCGATCCTGGTTGACGAGCGCCGGCTCACCCAGGCGCTCTATAACTTGGTTTCCAATGCCTTCGCCTTCACACCCGACGGCGGTCGGGTGCAGGTCTCGGTGGAGGACGATGCGGACGCCCTGATCTTCCGGGTGACCGACACCGGCGTCGGGATCGCCCACGAGGACCAGGGCCGGGTGTTCGACCGGTTCGAACGGGCCGGGCGCGACGCCGGGGCCGGGCTCGGGCTGGCGCTGGTCAAGTCGTTGATCGAGTTGCACAACGGCACCGTCTCCCTGGTCTCCGAGCCGGGACACGGTACCGAGGTCATCTGTCGTATTCCACGCACGACCCAGCGGGTCGCCGCCCCGCAGTGACCGGACCCGGCCGCATCGTCCTGGAACTTCCGGACCTCGCCGCCACCGAGCGGCTGGCCGGCCGGATCGCGGCTCTCGCCCGACCCGGCGAGGCCGTGCTGCTGTCCGGACCGCTGGGCGCCGGCAAGTCGGCGTTCGCCCGTGCCTTCGTGCGCGCGTGGCTCGGCGAGCCGGCGGCCGAAGTGCCGAGCCCGACCTTCACCCTGGTACAGCCTTACGACGGCCCGCGCGGCACGGTCTGGCACTGCGACCTGTACCGGCTCGGCGACCCGGACGAGCTGGCGGAGCTGGGAATCGATCAGGGACTGGCCGAGGCCGTGCTGCTGGTCGAATGGCCGGACCGGCTCGGACCCTGGGTTCCGGTCGACCGCCTCGAACTCGCGTTCGAAATGTGTCAACAAGCCGAGGATGCCCGGCGGGTGACGATCGCGGGGTTCGGCGGTTGGATCGGGCGGGTTGGCGACCTGGTCGCCGGGCGATGGAGCGGAGGCAAGGAACGGCCGTGACCACTGCAGTGGCCGCCGGCATGCCGGCAACCGACAACGAGCGCGAGGCTCGCCTGCGGCGCTTCCTCGCCGACAGCGGCTGGGGTGGCGCCAGGCGCCGGACACTGGCCCGCGACGCCTCGTTCCGGTCCTACGACCGTCTGGCGCTGGGCAGCGAGCGCGCCGTGCTGATGGATGCGCCGCCGCGCATGGGCGAGGACGTGCGCCCGTTCCTGTCGATGGCGGCACAGCTGCACCACTACGGCTACAGCGCGCCGCGGGTGCTCGCCGCCGACCGCGAGGCCGGCTTCCTGCTGCTCGAGGACCTGGGCGACACCACCTACACCCGTGCCCTGGAGGCCGGCGCCGAGGAGAACGCCCTTTACGCCTGCGCCACCGACCTGCTGATCGATCTGCACCGGCGCGCCGGCGACCTGGGCTACGACGTCCCGCCCTACGACGACGCCAAGCTGGTTTCCGAGGCGGCACTGCCGCTCGACTGGTACTTCCCGCTGGTGCTGGGGCGCGAGCTCGACGATGCCGAGCGCGCCGACTATTTTGCCGCCTGGATGGCGGCCCTGCCGGTCTTGCGCGGCGCCCCCGAGACCCTGGTGCTGCGCGATTTCCACGTCGACAACCTGATGGTGCTGCCGGCCCGGCCCGGAATCGCGGCCTGCGGTCTGCTCGACTTCCAGGACGCGGTGTCCGGACCCGCCGCCTACGACCTGGTTTCGCTGCTGCAGGATTCCCGGCGCAACCTCGGCGACGGCCTGGAGGACGCCATGCTGGACCGCTATCGGGCCGCGATCCCGCCGGCCGACCCGGTCGCCTTCGAGCGCAGCTACCACGCCCTCGGCGCGCAGCGCGGCCTCAAGGTGTTCGGCATCTTCGGCCGGCAGTCGGCGCTATACGACAACCCGCGCTACCTTCGACACATCCCGCGCATCTGGCGGCATGTGGAGCGCGATCTTGCCGCGGCCGGCCTGGACGACGTTCTGGCCTGGCTGAACGCCGTCGTCCCGACGGCGGCGCGCGTGCAGCCACCGCCCGGGGCCCGCCGCCCGTGACCCCGGTTCATCCGTTCCATTCCACCGACCCGAAGACGCCATGCTGCTGCCCGGACTGAAGAAACGCGCACCCTGGGTGCCGGAGACCGCGATGGTGCTCGCGGCCGGCCGCGGCGAGCGCATGATGCCGCTGACCGACACCTGTCCGAAGCCGCTCCTGCAGGTCGGCGGCACGGCGATCCTGGACCGCATCCTCGACAAGCTGGCCGACGCCGGGGTCGCGCGCGCCGTGGTCAACGCCCACCATCTGGCCGACCGGATCGAAAGCCATCTCGCCGAACGCACGATCCCAGAGATCACGCTGATCCGCGAGGCCGAGGCCCTGGAGACCGGCGGCGGCGTGGCCAATGCGCTGCCGCAGCTGGGCGACCGGCCGTTCTTCGTGATCAACGGCGACAGCGTCTGGCTGGATGGCTTGCGCGACGCCCTGCACCGCTTCGCCGAGATCTGGGATGACGACGCCATGGACGTGCTGCTGCTGCTGTACCCGTTCGCCCGGGTGCTGAGCTGGCACGGCCTGGGCGACTACCGGATGGACCCGGACGGCCGGCTGACCCGCCGCCCGGAGAGCCACGTCGCCCCCTACGCCTACATGGGCGTGTCGATCCTGCACCCGCGGGCGCTCGAGGGCGCGCTGGAAGGGGCATTCTCGCTGAACGCCGTGTACGACAAGGCCGAGGAGGCCGGCCGGCTGTTCGGCGCCGTCCATGACGGCCTGTGGTACCATATCTCGACCCCGGACGATCTCGACGAGGCCAACCGCCGGTTTGCCCAGGGCCACGTACCCGACACCCCGTTCGTGTAGGAGCATCATGCAGGGCGGCCGCGTCTACAGCATCCCGGTCGGCGCGCCGTTTCTGGACGCGCTGGCGGCGGGACTGTGGGAGGCGTCCGGTCGCGATCCGCTCGCCCTGTCACGCGCCACCGTGCTGCTGCCGACCCAACGCGCCGCCCGCTCGGCGGCCGAGGCGTTCCTGCGGCTCGGCGACGGCCGGCCGATGCTGCTGCCCAGCCTGCAGGCGCTCGCCGACGTCGACGACCAGGACCTGGACCTGGCGCATGGCGACGATGCCGGGGTCGCCGCCGCCCTCGACCTGCCGCCGGCAATCCCGCCGCTGCGCCGCCAGCTGATGCTGGCCCGGCTGGTGCTGGCCTATGCCGACCGCCTGGAAGACGACGGGGTCGCCGCGCCGCGCTCGCCCGAGCAGGCGGCCCGGCTGGCCGCGGCACTGACCCGGCTGATCGATCAGGTGCAGGCCGAAGGTCTCGGGTTCGAGCGCCTCGCCGACATCGTGCCGGCGGAGTATGCCGAGCACTGGGGGCTGACCCTCCGGTTCCTGACGATCGTCACCGAGATCTGGCCGCAATGGCTGGCCGAGCAGGGCGCTGTCGACCCGGTGACCCGCCGCGACGCCCTGATGCGGGCCCGGGCCGCGGCCTGGGAGGCGGCGCCGCCGGCCGATCCGGTGGTGATCGCCGGTTCCACCGGCTCGGTGCCGGCGACCGCCGAGCTGATGCGGGCGGTGCTCGGGCTGCCGCGTGGCGCCCTGGTGCTGCCGGGCCTGGATCTGGAGTCCGACGCCGACGCCTGGGCGGCGGTCGGCGCCGACCCGGCACATCCGCAGCACGGCATGTACCGGCTGCTGGCCGGCCTCGGGGTCGATCGCGCCGAGGTCTCGGCCTGGCCCGGTGCCGCCGGCTTTCCGGTGGCCGCCCCGGGCCGCGCCGCGATGCTGCGCGAAGCGATGCGCCCGGCCGCCACCACCGAGGCCTGGCGGGCCTTGGCGACCAGCGCCGGGCCGAACCCGGCCGAAGCGGCACTGGACGGGTCCGCCTTCGACGGCATCCGCCGCATCGACGCGCCCGGCGCGCGCGAGGAGGCCGGCGCCATCGCCCTGCTCATGCGCGAGGTACTCGAGGTCCCCGGCCGCACCGCCGCCCTGGTGACCCCGGACCGCGGGCTCGCCCGGCGGGTCGCGAGCGAGCTGGAGCGCTGGGAGCTGACGGTCGACGATTCCGCCGGCCGGCCGCTGGCCGAGAGCGGGCCGGCGGCGTTCCTGCGGCTGGTTGCCGACCTGGCCGCCTGGCAGGCCGCACCGGTGCCGCTGCTGGCCGCCCTCAAGCACCCGCTGGCGGCCGGTGGCCGGAAGCGGGAGTCGTTCCTGCGGCTGGCCAGGCGGCTGGAGCGGCGGGTGCTGCGCGGCCCGCGCCCGGCCCCCGGAATCGACGGCCTGCGCCAGGCCGTGCGCGGCCTCGACGACAAGCTGGCCGACGAGCGTGCCGGCCTGCTGGTCTGGCTGGACGACCTGGAAGGCCGGCTCGGCCCGCTACTGGTGCTGCTCGCCGAGCCGGCGGTGCCGCCGGCCGAGGTCGCCGCCGCCCACGCCCGGGCCGCCGAGGCCCTGGCCGCCACCGACGCCGAATCCGGTGCCGACCGGCTGTGGCGCGGCGACGCCGGCGAGGCCCTGGCCCGGCTGTTCGACGAGCTGCGCGACGCCCTGGTCGTGCTGGACGATATCCCCGGACGCGCCTGGCCGGGACTGTTCGAGGCGCTGCTGGAGGGCCGCGCCGTACGGCCACGCTGGGGCGCGCACCCGCGGCTGCACATCCTGGGCGCGCTGGAGGCCCGGTTGCAGCGCTTCGACCGCGTCGTCCTGGGCGGCCTGAACGAGGGCACCTGGCCAGCGGAGCCGGCGCCCGACCCGTGGATGAGCCGACCGATGCGCCGCGATTTCGGGCTGCCGGCGCTGGAGCGCCGCATCGGCCTCGCCGCCCATGACATCACCATGGCGCTTGGTGCCCCCGAAGTGGTGCTGACCCGCTCGACCCGGGTCGAGGGCACGCCGACGGTGCCGTCGCGCTGGCTGCTGCGGCTCGGCACCGTCGCCCGGGCGCTCGGCGCCGACGACCGGTTCCGCCCGGACCCGGTGCCGGCCGCCTGGCACGCCACGCTCGACCGCCCGGTGGAGATCCAGTCGGGCACACCGCCGCTGCCCCGGCCGCCGGTCGACAAGCGGCCACGCCGGCTGTCGGTCACCCGGATCGAGACCTGGCTGCGCGATCCCTACTCGATCTACGCGTCGCAGATTCTCCGGCTACGCCGGCTCGACGACCTCGACACCGACCCGTCCGCCGTCGAGCGCGGCGACGCCATCCATCGCGCCCTCGACGCCTTCGTGCGGACCTATCCCCGCGGCCTGCCGACCGACCCGCTGGAGCGGCTGCTGGCCTTCGGACGCGCGACCTTCGCCGAGCACCTCGATCGCCCGGGCGTGCAGGCGTTCTGGTGGCCGCGCTTCGAGCGGGTCGCCGCGTGGTTCGTCGCGGTCGAGCGCGAACGCCGCCAGTCGCTGTCGACGACCGCCACCGAACAGCGCGGCGAGCTGGAGGTCGACGGGCCGGCCGGCGCGTTCGTGGTGACCGGCATCGCCGACCGCATCGACCGGCTGGCCGACGGTAGCTATGCCATCATCGACTACAAGACCGGCGGCAATCCGACCAAGGGCGACCTGAAGACCGGGGCCGCCCCGCAGCTGCCGCTGGAGGCCCTGATGCTGGCGCGCGGCGGCTTCCCGGACCTGGTCCCGGCGGCGGTATCGTCGCTGGCCTACTGGCGGGTCGGCGGCGGCGACCCGCCGGGCCGGATCGACGCCGTCGACGACGGCGTGGCCGAACTGGTGGCCGAGGCCGAAGCCGGGCTGCGCGCGCTAGTAGCCACCTTCGACGACCCGGCGACGCCGTATCACGCGGTCCCCGACGCCGCGCGCCGGCCGCGCTTCAATGACTACGAGCACCTCGCCCGCATCGGCGAGTGGGCCGCCGGGGAGGAGGAGGGATGACGGTGAGCCAGGCACCGAACGCCCGTCGCTGCGTGGGTCCCGGTTCCGTTCCGCCTGCGGCGACCCGGACCGGGATGACGTCGGTTTTTTCCGCTGCCGTCATCCCGGCCGTAGCGGCGAAGCCATGGCCATGACCGACGCCACCGTCATCGCGCTGGCCAGCGAGCGCCAGCGGGCCGCCGCCGACCCGGCGGCGTCGGCCTGGGTGGCGGCCTCGGCCGGGTCCGGCAAGACCAAGGTGCTGACCGACCGGCTGCTGAACCTGCTGCTCGACGGCGCCGCACCGGAGCGGCTGCTGTGCCTGACCTACACCAAGGCGGCGGCGGCCGAGATGGCGACCCGGCTGCAGACCCGGCTGGCCGCCTGGACGGTGGATGCGGAGTCGAAGCTGGTCGACGATCTGGCCGGGCTGTCCGGCGCGGTGCCGAACCGCGGTCGCCTCGCCAAGGCCCGCCGGCTGTTCGCCGAGGTGCTGGATGCCCCGGGTGGGCTGAAGATCCAGACCATCCACGCCTTCGCGCAGTCGCTGCTCGGACGGTTCCCGCTCGAGGCCGGGGTGCCGCCGCACTTCCGGCTGGCCGACGATCGGGCCAGCGCCGTGCTGCTGGCGGAGGCCGAGATGGCCGTGCTGGCCCGCGCCCGGTCGGGTGCGACCGGTACGGCCGGGGATCCCGGCCTCGCCGAGGCACTTGCCGTGGTGACCGAGAAGGCCAGCCAGGAACAGTTCCGCGACCTGATGCGCGCGGCATTGGCGGCCCGCACCCGGCTGACCAAGGCGCTGACGGCGGCCGGCGGGGTCGACGGCATGACGGCCGCCATCCATGCCAGCCTCGGCGTCGCGCCCGGCGTGACCGACCGCGACCTGCTGCACGCCGCCTGCCTGGATGCCGCCTTCGACGCCCCGGCCCTGCGCCGGGCCGCCGAGGCGCTGGCGCACGGCTCCAGGACCGACATCGAGCGCGGCACGGTCCTGGCCGACTGGCTGGCCACGGGCGACCCGGACCGACGTGCCGAAATTTGGGATGCCTACCGCGGCGTGTTCCTGACCGCGACCGACGGCCGACCGCGCAAGACCCTCGCCACCAAGGGCGCGCTCGGCTTCGATGCCGGAGCCGGCGAGGCGCTGCTGGCCGAGGCCGAGCGGCTGGTCGCGGTCGAGGCGGAACTGCGGGCGCTGGCGACGGCGACGCGAACCTCGGCCCTGGTGACACTGGCGGCCGCGGTGATCGCCGCCTACCGGGCCGCCAAGATGCGGCGCGCCGAGCTCGACTACGAGGACCTGGTGGAGCGCGCCCGCGCGCTGCTGCAGCGGCCGGGCGTGGCGGCCTGGGTGTTGTTCAAGCTCGACGGCGGCCTCGACCACGTGCTGATCGACGAGGCCCAGGACACCAGCCCGGCGCAGTGGGACATCGTGCGGGCCCTGGCCGAGGAGTTCTTCGCCGGATCCGGCGCCCATGACGTCCGGCACCCGCAGGTCGAGCGCACGATCTTCGCGGTCGGCGACGTCAAGCAGTCGATCTACAGCTTCCAGGGAGCCGATCCGGCCGGCTTCGGGGTCGCCCGCCAGCATTTCGCGACCCGTGTCGCCGATGCCGGCAAGCTGTTCCGCCGGGTCCCGCTGGAGCAGTCGTTCCGCTCGACCGATGCGGTGCTGCAGGCGGTCGACGCGGTGTTCGCCCTGCCTGAAGCGCAGGACGGGGTCGCCGAGGTCGAGGCCGACGGCGGGGCGGTGCCGATCGTCCACAACGCGGTCCGGACCGGCAGCGCCGGCCGGGTCGAGGTCTGGCCTCTGCTCGACCCGCGGGAGGCCGAGGCGAGCGCGCCCTGGGCGCCGCCGGTCGAGCGCCGCGGCGCCGACGAGCCGCGGGCCCGGCTGGCGCAGCGGATCGCCGACGGGGTCGGAGGCTGGATCGGCACCGAGCGGCTGGCCGCCCGCGGCCGGACCGTAATGCCGGGCGACGTCCTGGTGCTGGTGCAGCGCCGGGGGCCGTTCGTCCACGAACTGGTCGCCGCGCTCAAGAAGGCCGGCGTGCCGGTGGCCGGCGTCGACCGGCTGGTGCTGACCGACCAGATGGCGGTCAAGGACCTGGTGGCGCTCGGCCGCGCCGTGCTGCTGCCGGAAGACGACCTGACCCTGGCGACGGTGCTGAAGGGTCCGCTGGTCGGGCTGGACGAAGACCAGCTCTACGACCTCTGTCAGGGCCGGGCGCAGCCCCGGGTGTGGCGCGAGCTGCGGCGGCGGGCGGTCGAGGGCGGCGCGCTGGCCGACGCCTACCGCCGGCTCGGCGACTGGCTCCGGCTGGCCGACCGGGTGCCGCCGCACGACTTCTTCCAGCGGGTGCTGGCGCGCGGCGGCCGCGAGCGGCTGGTGCGGCGGCTCGGCCCGGAGGCCGAGGACGCGATCGACGAGCTGCTGGCGCAGGCCCTCGCCTACGAGCGCGAGAGCACGCCGTCGCTGCAGGGCTTCCTGCACTGGCTGGCGTCCGGCGATTTCGAGGTCAAGCGCGAGCTCGAGGGCTCCGGCGACAGCGTCCGGGTGATGACCGTGCACGGCGCCAAGGGGCTGCAGGCGCCGATCGTCATCCTGCCCGACACGCTCAGGGTGCCGCGCCTGCAGGACCAGTGGCTGTGGCACGCCGCCGACGGCGGGGTCGAAATCCCGCTCTGGACCTCGTCGGCGCGGGAAGCCGACGAGCTGTCGGCGGCCGCCCGCGCCGAGGCCCGGCGACGCCAGGACCAGGAGTATCGCCGGCTGCTGTACGTCGCCATGACCCGGGCCGAGGACCGGCTGGTGGTGTGCGGCTGGAACGGCCGGAAGGCCGCGACCGCCGGCAACTGGTACGAGCTGATCCGGCGCGCAATGGAGCCGGTCGCCGAAGCCCGGCCCGATCCGGACGACCCCGGTGCGCCGCCCCTGCTGGTCCTGGAGACCGCGCAGACCGCGGCCGCGGCGGCCGGGGCCGACGCCGTCGCGGCCAGCGTGCCGCCGCTGCCGGAATGGGCGACCCGGCCGTCCGCGGTCCCGGAGCCGAGCCCGCCACGGCCGCTCGCGCCGTCGCGTCCGGCCGGCGAGGAACCGCCGGTGCGCTCGCCGCTCGACGCCGACGACGGCCGGCGCTTCAAGCGCGGCCTGATCCTGCACCGGCTGCTGCAGACCCTGCCGGAGCTGGCGCCGGTGCAGCGCATCGAGGCCGGCCGTCGCTTCCTGACCCGACCGGTCCACGGTCTGGACGAGGAGACCGTCGACGCCTGGCTCGCCGAGGCGCTGGCAGTGCTCGACGATCCGGCTTTCGCAGCCGCCTTCGCCGTCGGGTCGCGCGCCGAGGTGCCGGTGGTCGGAGTCGTCCCCGGCCCGGACGGGCCCGAGGTGGTCTCCGGCCGGATCGACCGCCTGGCGATCACCGACGATGCGGTCCTGGTCGTCGATTTCAAGACCAATCGACCGGCCCCGACGAGCGTCGATGCCGTTCCGGAAGCATACCGGCGCCAGATGCGCACCTACCGGATGCTGCTCGCGGCACTTTATCCGACACATGAGATTCGCTGTGCGCTAGTGTGGACCGACGGCCCGAGGCTGATGGAGCTTCCCGGACCCTAGGATTGCGGCCGGCTGCGGCGCCCGGACACGGCGATACTTGACCCTCCAACCTCCCGTTCCTAGATTCGCCCGGAACGCATCTGAGAGAGGAACACTCGATGGCGACGGTCCCGGTTTCCGACACCACTTTCGATGAAGACGTGCTGAAGTCAGGCAAGCCCGTTGTCGTCGACTTCTGGGCGGAGTGGTGCGGGCCCTGCAAGATGATCGCCCCCGCGTTGGAGGAGATCTCGAGCGAGCTCAGTGCCCAGATCACCGTGGCCAAGCTCAACATCGACGACAACCCCAAGACACCCGCCGCCTACGGGGTCCGGGGCATCCCGACCCTGATGCTGTTCAAGGACGGCCAGGTGGCGGCCATGAAGATCGGCGCACTTCCGAAGGGCGATCTCAAAGCCTGGATCGAATCGTCGATCTGATACCCAAAGCGTGTGTGCGACGCTGACGGCCTCGCTTCGGCGAGGCCGTTTTCGTTTGGGGGCACGCTCGTGGAGAGCCGGAACCTGTGCGCCGCCGGCCGGGTCTCGGGTCTCGCCCGGGATGAGAAACTGAGGCGGATGCCTCACCCGTGGTCGGCCAGCACCTTGCCTGCCAGATAGAGCGAGCCGGCGACCAGCACACGGCCGCCAGGGTGCGGATCGGCGCCGGCACGGGAGACCGCCTCGGCCACGCTGGCGGCCGGCGTGGCCGGCACCCCGGCCTCGCCGGCCGCGGACGCCAGCTGATCGGCGGTCAGCGATGCCTGCTCGCCGGGGATCGTCACCGTGGCGATGCTGTCGACCAGGCCGGCGAAATGCCGGAGATAGCCGCGCGGATCCTTGGTGTTGAGCATTCCGAGCACCAGGTGGACCGGCGCCCCGGGCGCGGTGCGGCGCCAACCGGCGACATGCTCGGCGATCACCCGGCCGGCATCCTCGTTGTGGCCGCCGTCCAGCCACAACGACCAGTCGGATCGCAGGCGGCCAAGCAGCGGGCCCCGGGCCAGGCACTGCAACCGTGCCGGCCAGCGCGCCCGCTCCAGGCCGCGGGCCCGGTCGACGGCACCGTTGCCGAGCACGCCGGCGACGCTGCGGGTAACCGCCAGCGCGATGGCCGCGTTGCCGATCTGGTGGGCGCCGGGCAATGCCGGCCGCGGCAGGGTCTCGCGAATCCCCGCCATCTCGAACACCAGCCGGTCGCCCTCGGCCCGGGCCTCGAACTCGTGGCCCCAGCGGCTGAGCGGCGCGCCGACCGCGGCGGCTCGGGCCTCGATGACCGCCAGCGCCCGGGCGTCCTGGATGCCGATGACAGCCGGGACGCCCGGCTTCAGGATGCCGGCCTTCTCGAAGGCGATCTCCTCGAGCGTATCGCCGAGATACTGCTGGTGGTCGATCGATACCGGTGCGATCGCGGTGGCCAGCGGACGCTCGACCACGTTGGTGGCGTCGAACCGGCCGCCGAGCCCGACCTCCAGCACCAGCGCGTCGGCCGGGGTCCGGGAAAAGGCCAGCAGGGCGGCGGCCGTGGTGATCTCGAACAGGGTGATCGGCTCGCCGCCATTGTGCGCCTCGCATTCCTCGAGGATCGCCGAGAACGCCGGGTCGTCGATCTCGCGGCCGGCCAGCACGATGCGTTCGTTGAAGCGGACCAGATGCGGAGACGTATAGGCGTGCACCCTGTGGCCGGCAGCCTCCAGGATGGCGCGCAGGTAGGCGCAGGTCGAGCCCTTGCCGTTGGTGCCCGCGACATGGATCACCGGCGGCAGGGCGCGCTCCGGGTTTCCCAGCGCGTCCAGCATCCGCTGCATCCGACCGAGCGACAGGTCGATCGCCTTCGGATGCAGCCGCAGCAGGCGCTCCAGGATGGTCTCGGGAGCCACGGGAAGCGATACGACGATCGGAGGATCCTCCGGGCAGGGGCCAGCGCCGCGCCGGCCGAGCGTTGCGAGACTAGCGGGAATCGTCCTTGGGTGCCTGCGTACCGGCGACGCCGTCCGTCGCTTTCCGGCCGTCCTTGCCCGCAGACCCAGCCTTGGCGGCGCCGGCGGCCGGGGTGGCCCCGACGGGGAGCGCCTCGGCCGGGACAGCGCCAACAACCGGGGCGGCAACAACCGGGGCGGTCTTGGCCTTGCCGGCCGCGGCCTTCTCCGGGATCTCCAGCTCGGGCTGCGGCAGGGCGACGATCTGCGCGGTCGGCCCGGGCCGCATCAGCAGGGCCAGGATCCGCCCCAGGGTGGCCCGCAGCTCCTTGCGCGGCACCACGGCGTCGACCATGCCGTGTTCCAGCAGGTACTCGGCCCTCTGGAAGCCTTCCGGCAGCTGCTCGCGGATGGTCTCCTGGATTACCCGCTGGCCGGCGAAACCGATGATCGCGCCCGGCTCGGCCAGGTGGATGTCGCCGAGCATCGCGAACGACGCGGTGACGCCGCCGGTCGTCGGGTCGGTCAGCACCACCACGAACGGCAGGCCCTTCTCCTTGAAGCGCTCGACCGCCGCGACGGTGCGTGGCATCTGCATCAGCGACATGATGCCTTCCTGCATGCGCGCCCCGCCCGAGGACGGGAACACCACCAGTGCGGCGTTCTGGGTCTCGGCCAGCCGGGCGGCGCGTACCAGGGCATCGCCGACGCCAGCGCCCATCGAACCGCCCATGAACCCGAAGTCGAAGACCGCGGCAACCGCGGCGACGCCACCGACGGTGCCGTGCGCCACCATCATGGCATCGCCACGCCCGGCCTTGGCCTGGGCCTCGCGCAGCCGGTCCGAGTAACGCTTGCTGTCGCGGAACTTCAGCGGATCGACCGCCGGGCGCGGCAGCTCGATGGTCTGGTACTTGGCGTCGTCGAACAGGATCTTCAGCCGGTCGACAGGGCCGATCCGCAGGTGATGGCCGCATTCCGGGCAGACATGCAGGTTCTGCTCGAGGTCGCGATGGAAGATCATCTGCCCGCAGGCGACGCATTTGTGCCAGAGGTTTTCCGGCATGTCGCGGCGCACCAGCGCCTGGATCTTCGGCAGAACCGTGTTGGTGATCCAGTTCATTCGGGAGCTCCTCTAGCGGCGCGCGCCGCGCACGCCGTCGGCCAGGCCGCGCACGAAGCCGAGGGTGTCGGAGACCGTCGTTTCGGTCGCCCGGCCCGCGTGGTCGAGCGATGCCTTGATGGTGTTCACCACCGCGGTGCCGACGATGGCGCCGTCGGCGCAGCGCGCGACCCCGGCCGCCTGCTCCGGCGTGGTGATGCCGAAGCCGACGCAGACCGGAATGTCGGTGTGGCGCTTCAGCCGCTCGACCGCCTTGGTCACCAGGTCGGTCGGTACCGCGGCGGTGCCGGTGATGCCCATGATCGAGACGTAGTAGACGAAGCCCGCGGTATTCTTCAGCACCGCCGGCAGCCGCTGGTCGTCGGTGGTCGGGGTCGCGAGACGAATGAAGCCGAGGCCCTTGGACAGCGCCGGCAGGCACAGCTCGCGATCCTCTTCGGGCGGCAGGTCGACGACGATCAGCCCGTCGACGCCGGAGACCAGGGCATCGGCGACGAAACGGTCGACGCCGTAGCTGTAGATCGGGTTGTAGTAGCCCATCAGGATCAGCGGGGTGTCGCGGTCGCCGGCGCGGAACGCCCGCACCATCTCCAGCACGCCATTCAGGGTCATGCCGGCTTTCAGCGCCCGCTGGCTCGCCTCCTGGACCGCCGGGCCGTCGGCCATCGGGTCGGTGAACGGCATGCCGAACTCGATCATGTCGGCGCCGGCTCCCGGCAGGCCCTTCAGGATCGCCAGCCCGGTCTCGAAGTCCGGATCGCCGGCGCTGACGAAGATGCCGAGCGCACCACGGCCCTCGGCCTTCAGCGCCGCGAACTTCGCGTCGATCCGAGAAACGCCCGCCTTCACCATGACGTCGCTCACAGCAGCCCCATCTTCTCGAGCTTCGGCATCACCGCGTCCATGTCCTTGTCGCCGCGGCCGCAGAGATTCATCACCACGATCTGGTCCTTCGGGCGGTCGCCGATGAAGCTGCCGACATGGGCCAGCGCGTGGCTCGGCTCGAGCGCCGGGATGATGCCCTCCTGGCGGGTGCAAAGCGCGAAGGCACGCAACGCGTCGTCGTCGGTGGCGCCGACATACTTCACCCGGCCGATGTCGTTCAGCCAGGAATGCTCGGGCCCGATGCCGGGATAGTCGAGCCCGGCCGAGATCGAATGCGCCTCGGTGATCTGCCCGTCGTCGTCCTGCAGCAGGTAGGTGCGGTTGCCGTGCAGCACCCCCGGCCGGCCGCCGTTCAGCGAGGCGGCGTGCTTGCCGCTGTCGAGGCCGAGGCCGGCCGCCTCGACGCCGATCAGTTCGACGTCGGTATCGTCGAGGAACGGGTGGAACAGGCCCATGGCGTTGGAGCCGCCGCCGATGCAGGCCACCAGGGTGTCCGGCAGCCGGCCCTCGGCCGCCATCATCTGGCTCTTCACCTCGATGCCGATGATCGACTGGAAGTCGCGGACCATCGCCGGATAGGGGTGCGGGCCGGCGACCGTGCCGATGATGTAGAAATGCGTCTCGGCCTTGGAGACCCAGTAGCGCAGGGCCTCGTTCATGGCGTCCTTCAGGGTGCCGGAGCCGGAGGTCACCGGGTGCACCTTGGCGCCGAGCAGCCGCATGCGGTCGACGTTCGGCTTCTGGCGCACGACATCCTCGGCGCCCATGAAGACCTCGCACTCCATGCCGAACAGCGCGCAGGCGGTGGCGGTCGCCACGCCATGCTGGCCGGCGCCGGTCTCGGCGATGATCTTGGACTTCCCCATGCGCCGGGCCAGCAGCGCCTGGCCCATGACGTTGTTGATCTTGTGGGCGCCGGTGTGGTTCAGCTCGTCGCGTTTGAAGTACAGCTTGGCGCCGCCGAAATGCTCGGTCAGGCGCTCGGCGAAGTACAGCGGGCTCGGCCGACCGATGTAGTGGGTGTGGTAGTAGGCGATCTGGCGCTGGAACTCTGGATCGGCCTTGGCCTGGGCATAGGCCTTCTCGACGCTGAGGATCAGCGGCATCAAGGTCTCGGCGACATAGCGCCCGCCGAAGATCCCGAAATGCCCGTCGACGTCCGGCCCGGCGCGCAGGCTGTTGGGTTGGGCCGTGGCGGCCATGGGAAGCCCTCTCGTTCGCGAATCCGTGTCCCGCCCCGGTCTTAAGGCGCGGCGACCGGCCGCGCAAGGGCCGGACCCGATTCGGACCGTTCCCCGGAGCCACCCCCGACGTCGACATTCGCGGCGGCCTTTGCGGCGGCGACGAAGGCCCGGATCTTCCCGGAATTCTTCACGCCGGGCCGATCCTCGACCCCCGACGAGGTGTCGACCGATCCCGCGCCGGTCAGCCGGACCGCCTCGGCGACGTTGTCCGCCGTCAGGCCGCCAGCCAGGGTCCAGGGCGTCGCCAACCGCAGCCCCTCCAGCAGCCGCCAGTCGAAGGACAGCGCGTTGCCGCCCGGCAGGGCGCCTGCCATGTCCTTCGGCGGCCTGGCGTCGAACATGATGCGGTCGGCGACGCCGTCATAGACGGCCGCCGCAGCGACGTCGGCCTGATCGGCCACCGCCAGCACCTTCATGACCGGCAGCCCGGTGCGCGCCTTGATCTCGGCGACCCGCCCCGGCGTCTCGCGGCCGTGCAGCTGCAGCATGTCGATCACGCCGGTCCCGGTCACGGCATCGACCAGTGCGTCGTCGGGGTCGACGAGCACCGCCACCCGGACGATGCCGTCCGGCAGGTCGCGGGCGAGCTCGACGGCGCGTTCCGGCGTCACCGCGCGCGGGCTCTTCGGATAGAACATGAAGCCGACCATGTCGGCGCCGGCCTCGGCAACGGCGCGGACCGCGGCCGGGTCGTTGAGGCCGCAGATCTTGACGAGGACGGTCACCGGCCCGCCGTCTCCGCGATCTCGGCGGCGATCGCCCTGGCGGCGGCAGCCGGGTCGTCGGCCCGGGTGATCGGCCGGCCGATCACCACCCAGTCGGCACCCTCGGCGACCGCGCGGCCGGGCGTCGTCACCCGCTTCTGGTCGTCGTCGGCGCTGCCGGCCGGCCGGATGCCCGGCACCACCAGCGCAAAGCCCGGTCCGCAGGCCTTGCGGATCGCCGCGATCTCCAGCGGCGAGCACACCACCCCGTCGCAGCCGGCGTCCTGGGCCAGCCGGGCCAGGCGCAACGCCTGCTCGCCCGACGGACCGCGCTGGCCGACCGCCTCCAGGTCGGCGTCGTCCAGGCTGGTCAGCACCGTGACGGCGATCAGCTTCGGGCGCGCGATACCTTCGGCCGCGGCGGTCTCGCGGTTGGCCTCGACCGCCGCCCGCATCATGGCCGGGCCGCCGGCGGCGTGGATGTTGACGATCATCGGCCGGCAGGCGGCGACCGCGGAGCGGACGGCACCGGCCACGGTGTTCGGGATGTCGTGGTACTTCAGGTCCAGGAACAGCGGCGTGCCGCCGGCGACCGCGCGGATGCCGTCCGGGCCCTGGGCGTTGAAGAATTCCATCCCCAGCTTGATGCCGCCGACCGCATCGCCCAGCCGCTCGGCGAGGCCGATGGCCACGCCGCGGTCCGGGGTGTCGATGCCGACGAGGATGCGGTCCTTGGGCTGGAACTCGATCTCGGTTTTCGTGAGAGCTTGGATCATGCGGCCTTCCCGGATCGCCGGTCGACCAGGGCCGGGCGGCGCTCCGCCGGCACGGCGCGGGCCCGGATTTCTTCCTCGCGGATGCGCATCACGGCGATCTCGCGCTCCAGGTCCTCGGCGCGCTTCTCCGCCTTGTCGGCGCGCCGCTTGTGCCCGAGTTCGCCGGCCCAGGCAATAACCTCGCCGATCAGCAGGCCCAACCCCAGCGCCGGCAGCACCACCAACGACAGCGAGACCGCGATCTCGCCGGGAATCGGCCACAGCCGGATCGGCACCGGGTGCAGGTTCGATACCGCGAACAGGACCACCAGCACGGTGATCGGGAACACCACCACGAACGACACCGCCCGGACCGCCCAGTTGCGTCGCGCCATGCCCTGTCTCCTCGTTTCTCGATCGCCGCAGCATACCGGCGGCTCCATGCTTGGACAACGCCGGGACGGGCCGATAGCTTCATGGAAAAATGGGACCGGCCGGGCAAGATGCCAGCCTGCACCGGTTCCGGATCTGGGAGGTGGCCGGTGCACGGCCTGTTCGCGACGCCCGACATCGCCCGCGAGGACCGGCCCGACGGCAGCATCCGGCTGTGGTCGCGCACGCCGCTGGACCGCCATCCCCGGACCCTCTGCCAGCATCTCGAAGAGCGCGCCGCCGCCCATCCCGACCGGGTGTTCCTGGCCGAACGCGGCGGCGACGGCTGGCGGTCCATCGGCTTCGGGCAGATGCGCGACCGTGCCCGCAGCCTCGCCCAGGCCCTGATCGACCGCGGCCTCGCGGCTGGCGACCCGGTGCTGGTGCTGTCCGACAATGCCATCGGCCACGCCCTGCTGCAGTTCGGCGCGCTGTATGCCGGGCTGCCGGTATGCCCGGTGTCGACCGCCTATGCCGCCGGCGGTGGCGACTTCGCCCGGCTCCGGGCGGTGGCCGCGAAGGTCCGGCCGCGCGCGGTCTATGCCGCCGACCCGGCGCGCTGCGGCCGGGCGATCGCCGCCCTGGACCTCGGCGGCGACGTGCCGGTGCTCGACCCCGAGAGCCTGGATGCCCTGGCCCTGACGCCGCCGACCCCGGCGGTCGACGCCCGGCTGGCGGCGGTCGGGCCGGACACCGTCGCCAAGGTGCTGTTCACCTCGGGTTCGACCGGCGGACCGAAGGGCGTGGTGAACACCCACCGGATGCTGTGCGCGAACCAGCAGATGCTGGCGCAGATCTGGCCGTTCCTGACCCGCCGGCCGCCGGTGCTGGTCGACTGGATGCCGTGGAGCCACACCTTCGGCGGCAACCACAACCTGAACCTGGCGCTGGCCCGCGGCGGCACCCTGCATATCGACGACGGCAAGCCGGTGCCCTCGGGGATCGGCCGCACCGTCGAGAACCTGCGGCTGGTGTCGCCGACCCTGTACCTCAACGTACCGCGCGGCTACGACGCCCTGCTGCCGCCCCTGGAGGCCGACCGCGACCTGCGCGACCGGTTCTTCGCCGAGCTGGAGCTGCTGTTCTACGGCGGCGCCAGCCTGCCGCAGAGCCTGTGGGCGCGGCTGGAGGCACTCGGGCTGGCGGCCACCGGACGGCGGCCGACCCTGACCACCGGCTATGGCTCCACCGAGACCGCGCCGCTGGCGGTGGCGGCGCACTACCCGGCCGGCCGGGCCGGCGTCATCGGCGTGCCGGTGCCGGGCACCGAGGTGCTGCTGCGCCCGGTGACCGGCGAACTGGCGACCGGCGAACTGGCGACCGGCAAGCTGTCGATCGCCATGCGCGGTCCGCACATCACCCCGGGCTACCTGAACGATCCGGAACGCACCGCCGAGGCCTTCGACACCGAGGGCTTCTGGAACAGCGGCGACGCGGTCCGGCTGGCCGACCCGGCGCGCCCGGAGGCCGGCCTGGTGTTCGACGGGCGGCTCGCCGAGGACTTCAAGCTGCTGACCGGCACCTGGGTGGCGGCCGGCACCCTCCGGGTCGCGGCGATCGCCGCCTGCGCCCCGGTCGCCCAGGACGTGGTGGTCGCCGGTCACGACCGTGACGCCGTGGCGATCCTGGTGTTCCCGAACCTCGGCGAATGCGCCCGCATCGCCGGGCTGCCGGCCGGTGCCGACCCGGCGGCGGTGCTCGCCGATCCGGCGGTGCGCGAGGCCCTGCGCAGCGGCCTCGCCGCCCACAACGCCGGCAATCCATCGTCCAGCACCGCCATCGCCCGCGCCGTGCTGCTCGTCGACCCGCCCGACGTCGAGGCCGGCGAGATCACCGACAAGGGCTATCTGAACCAGCGCGGCGTGCTGGAGCGCCGGACGGCGGCGGTGGAAACGCTATACGCCGAGCCGGCCGGCCCCGGCGTGATCGCGGTGCGGCCGACGGAGCGACGATGACCGTGCATGCGACCGGCTTCGGCGCCGTCGAGACGCTGGAATGGGGTGACGGGGACCAACTGATGGTGCTGCTGCATGCCGCCGCCTCCGGCCCCTGGGGGCTGACCGACCTCGCCGAGCGGCTGCTGCGGCCCGGCCGCCGGGTGGTGGCGCCGGCGCTCGCCGGATACGGCGGCACCCGGGTCGAGGGCGCGCCCGATCCGGTCTCCGCCCATGCGACGGTGGCGCGCTGGACGTTGGCCGCCTTCCCGGCCCGGCGGCAGGTGCTGTTCGGGCATTCGCTCGGCGGGCTGACGGCGGTGCTGACCGCCGCCGGCCGCGACGACCTGGCCGCCCTGGTGCTGTTCGAGCCGATCGTGCTCGCCGCCCTGAACCTCGACGACCCCGGCGACCGGCCGATGGCCGATGGCCGATGACGAGGCCGGGCTGATTCGCGGCATCCGCGCGGCGGTCGCGGCTGGCGACCCTGAGCCCGGTGTGGCGGCCTTCGTCGAGGCCTGGAACGAGGTGCGCTGGCCGGCCCTGCCGACCAAGCTGCGAGCCCGGCTGGTGGCCGACGCCGGGCGCCTCGCCGACGAGACCGAGGCGGTCGCCGGGCGCCGCATCCCGGCCACCGCCTGGGCTACGATCACCGCGCCGGCGACGGTGCTGTATGGCGACCGCTCGCCGCCGCTGGCCGGCCGCATGGCCGAGCGGCTGGCGGCGTGGCTGCCACGGGCCACGGCACGCCGGCTACCCGGCCTCGGTCACATGGGTCCGGCGCTGGCCGCCGAGGCGATGGCTTCGGCGATCGAGGACGCGCTGGCCGGCCGCTGATTCGGGGACCAGTGCCCAGTACGCCTACCCGGCCAGGCGCCGCATCCAGGCGGCGGCCTCCACCGTGTCCGGGCGGGCCAATGCGTCGAGCGCCGACACGACGCCGCCGCGGTCGGCCTCGCCCTTGTTCTGCGACAGCTTGGCCTTGGCCTCGAAGCGGTCGACGGCCATGCGGAAGGCCGTGATGCCCTTCATCATCCGCCCGGCGGTGCCGGGCGCCATCTTGCCCATGGTCCAGGGCCGCTTCGGGGCCAGCACCGCCTCGTGCTCGGCCGACAGGTCGGCCAGCAGCCGCTCGACCTCGTCCGGCGCGGCGACGTGCTCCAGCGTGCCCGAGGCGTGGACCGCCAGGTAGTTCCAGGTCGGCACCTGATTCTCGGCCTGATACCAGTCGGGCGAGACATAGGTGTGGGCGCCGGTGAACACCACGGTCGCGCGTACCGGCGCGCCGGACGACGCGCCGGCGATCAGCCCGGACGCCGGATTGGCCTTGGAGACGTGGCCGCGCAAGGCCAACGCGTCGCCGTCGACGTCCACCAGGATCGGCAGGTGGGTGATATCGAGCTCGCCGCGCGCGGTGGCGACGACCAGCAGCGCGAACGGGTTGCCGCGCATCAGCTCGAGGGCGACGGCGCGGTCGTCGAGCCGGAAGGCGGGCGGAATATACATCGTCGGCATCCTTCGAGACGATCACAACGCGGGTTCGCTTACGCTCGATTTGGTTGTATCATGAGAGCCAAAGTTGACTCGATTATGGGGCCAAGAGATGGCGGACGCCTTGCCGATCTGGAGCGTGTTCCAGGTCGATCGCGCCGAACTCACGCCGATGCAGGAACAGATCGCCGCGTTCTTCCGCCGGGCGATCGCCGACGGCCGCCTCGGGCCCGGCGCGCGACTGCCGTCGACCCGCAGCCTGGCCGAGCAGATGACGGTCGCGCGCAACACCGTCAGCCTGGCCTACGAGCGGCTGGCCGCCGAGGGCTACGTCGAGGGCCGGCGCGGTGGCGGCACCCGGGTGGCCCGCGACCTGCCGGACCTGACGCCGTCGGTGCCGACCGCGACCCGGACCGCCCCGGTGGAGCAGGCGCCGGTGCGGCTGGCCAGGGCGGCGCGCATCATGCTGGCCGAGCGTGTCGGCACCTCCGGCGCCGGCGCCGGTGCCATTCCGGAGCCGCTGCAGCCCGGTCGGCCCGGGCTGGACGCCTTCCCCGGCCGGGTCTGGGCCCGGCTGGCCGGCCGGTTCTGGCGCGAGACTCCGGCCACCGACTTCGGCTATGGCGATCCGGCCGGGCATCCGATGCTGCGCCAGGCGCTGGCGCGCTATCTCGGGGCGTTCCGCGGCCTGTCCCTCGATCCGGACGCCATCATCGTCACCTCCGGCGCCCAGCAGGCCATCGACCTGGTGGCACGCGCCCTGCTCGACCCGGGCGACGCGGTCGTACTCGAGGAGCCCTGCTACCCGGGCCTGCGCGGGCCGATGGCGGCGACCGGGGCGCGGCTGGTGGCGGTTCCGGTCGACGCCGAGGGGCTGGATGTCGCGGCGGCCCGGCGCCGGGCCCCGAATGCCCGGTTGGTGACGGTAACCCCGACCCATCACTTCCCGCTCGGAGTCACCCTGTCGCTCGGCCGGCGCCGGGCGCTGGTCGACTGGGCCGGCGGCACCGGAAGCGGCGTGAACGGCGCCGGCGACGGCGGGCCCTGGGTGCTGGAGGACGACTACGACGGCGAGTTCCGCTACGGCGGCAAGCCGGTGCCGCCACTGAAGGCGCTCGACGGCGCCGGCCGGGTACTCTACGTCGGCACCGTCTCCAAGGCGCTGGCGCCGGCGCTGCGAATCGGCTTCGTCGCCGCCCCCAGCCCGCTGGCGGAGCCGCTGGTACGCCTGCGCGGGCATTTCGACCGGCAGCCGGCGCTCGACGCCCAGGTGATCCTGGCGCGGTTCCTGGACGACGGCCACATGGCCGGACACCTGCGTCGCATGCGCACCCTGTATCGCGACCGACGCGACGCGTTGGCCGATGCCCTGGAGGGTGCACTGGGGGTGCGGGCGCGGGTCGAGCGGCCGGACACCGGCATCAACCTGACGGTCGACCTGGAAGCCGGGCCGACCGACCTCGCGGTGGTCGAGGCGGCCAGGGCCCGCGGGGTGTCGCCGGCGCCGCTGTCGGGCTTCTATCGGGGGACGGCGCGGCGCAACGGCCTGCTCATCGGCTTCGCCTCGCTGCCGCGGGCGCGGGCGAGTTGGGCCGCCCGCATGGTGCGGGAGGCGATCGACGCCGCCGGCAGGGGAGCTTCGGGACGGTAGGTCGACGGGCGGAAGCGGGGAAGGGCATCGGCGGCCTATCGGCCGGTCCAACACCACGTCACCCCGGGGAACCCGCGCGAACGACTGGCTCCGGGATTCCCGGAGTGACGAGCGCCAGTCGGATGGTAGCGAGCACCTAGGTATTCAACTTGTCGCGCAGCAGCTTGCCGGTCTTGAAGAAGGGGACGAATTTGGAGTCCACCTTCACCGCTTCGCCGGTACGCGGATTGCGGCCGACCCTGGCGTCGCGCTTCTTGACGGAAAATGCGCCGAATCCGCGCAATTCCACCCTGTCGCCGCGCGCCAACGCGCCGGAGATCTCATCGAAAATCGTCGACACTATTCGCTCGACGTCCCGCTGAAACAGGTGCGGGTTGGCTTCCGCCAGCCGTGCGATCAATTCGGACTTCGTCATGATCGCGAACCTCCGCGATTCCAAGTCGCGGAGCGGCCGGCGCACTACCAGAGGTGCACTAACCCGCCCCCTTGCAAATATTGCCAGCGCCAGAATGCCGCGTCAAGCGTAAGTATCTCTAATAGAACCGTTTTTCGCAGAATACCGCAGTTATCATGCAATTTACGAATCGAAACGGGCCGCCCACCTCGCGGTGGACGGCCCGTCGGAACTCACGGAACGACGGGAATCAGTCGTCCTGTTTGCCCTTCTCTTCCCGCTGGCGGAGCGCCGCACCCAGGATGTCGCCCAGGCTGGCACCGCTGTCGGAGGAACCGAACTCGGCCATCGCCTGCTTCTCCTCGGCAACCTCGCGGGCCTTGATGGAGAGCGAGACCTTGCGGGTCTTGTTGTCGATGTTGGTGACCTTGGCGTCGACCTTCTCACCGACAGCAAACCGCTCCGGCCGCTGATCCGAGCGATCGCGCGCCAGGTCCGACTTGCGGATGAAGCCGGTCATGCCGTCGCTGAGCGAGACCTCGATGCCGCCCTCGGTGATCTGGGTAACCGTGGTGGTCACCACGCCGCCCTTCTTCAGGCCGGCCGCACCGGCCGTGAACGGATCGCTGCTCAGCTGCTTGATGCCGAGCGAGATACGCTCCTTCTCGGTGTCCACGTCCAAGACCTTGGTCTTGACCATGTCGCCCTTCTTGAAGTTCTGGATCGCCTCCTCGCCCGGGGTCTCCCAGTCGATGTCGGAGAGGTGAACCATGCCGTCGATCTCGCCGGGCAAGCCGACGAACAGGCCGAACTCGGTGATGTTCTTGACCTCGCCCTCGATCTCGGTGCCGGCCGGGAACTTCGCCGCGAACTCGTCCCACGGATTGCCCATGCACTGCTTCAGACCGAGCGAGATCCGGCGCTTGTTCGGATCGACGTCCAGGATCATCACCTCGACCTCCTGGGAGGTGGAGACGATCTTGCCCGGATGGACGTTCTTCTTGGTCCAGCTCATCTCCGAGACGTGCACCAGGCCCTCGATCCCCGGCTCCAGCTCCACGAAGGCGCCGTAGTCGGTGATGTTGGTCACACGGCCGGTGAACTTGGTGCCGACCGGGTACTTGACCTCGACGCCCTCCCACGGATCCGCCTCGAGCTGCTTCATGCCGAGCGAGATGCGCTGGGTCTCCGGGTTGAAGCGGATGACCTGCACCTTCACGGTCTGGCCGATCTGCAGGGCCTCGGTCGGGTGGTTGATACGCCGCCAGGCGATGTCGGTGACGTGCAGCAGGCCATCGACGCCGCCGAGGTCCACGAACGCACCGTAGTCGGTGATGTTCTTGACCACGCCCGACAGGATCATGCCTTCCTTCAGCGAGGCGACCAGCTCGGAGCGGGCCTCGGCGCGGCTCTCCTCGAGGACGGCGCGACGCGACACCACGATGTTGCCGCGGCGGCGATCCATCTTGAGGATCTGGAAGGGCTGCGGGGTACCCAGCAGCGGGCCGATGTCGCGCACCGGCCGGATGTCGACCTGGGAGCCCGGCAGGAACGCCACGGCACCGGACAGGTCGACGGTGAAGCCGCCCTTGACCCGGCTGAAGATGATGCCGGTGACGCGCTCGTTGCCGTTGAACGCGTTCTCGAGCTGCGCCCAGGCCTCCTCGCGGCGGGCCTTGTCGCGGCTCAGCATCGCCTCGCCGTTGCGATCCTCGAGACGCTCGACGTAGACCTCGACCACGTCGCCGGACTTCAGCTCGGACTTCTGGCCGGGGGCCATGAACTCCTTCAGCGCCACGCGGCCTTCGGACTTCAGGCCGACGTCGATCAGCGCGAAGTCGTTCTCGATGCTGATGATGATGCCCTTGACCACGCTGCCTTCGATCGACGGCACCTGGCCGAAGGACTCCTCGAGAAGGGCCTCGAAGTCCTCGGAAACGGCTGCTACGGCTGCTTTAGCCATGAATTCTCCTCAAAGCGCACGGACGGCCGCACCAGGTGCGTCCATCGGCTCGGCGGCTCGAACTGGGATCGAAAAGGCCCGATCCTGTCTCGGGCGGCCCGGGTCTCCGTCCCGGGCGTCGACCGAAATCCGCGGCCGCCGGGTTGGTGGTTGACGTGCCGGCCGCGCCTCATGCGCGGTCAGCGTTTATTCAAACCCGTGCGTCGATCACCGCGAGGGCACGTTCCAGGACCTGCTCGGGGGTCAGATCGGTGGAATCGATCTCGACCGCGTCGTCGGCCTTGCGCATCGGCGCCACGGCCCGTCCGGAGTCACGTGCATCCCGCGCCTCGATCTCGGCACGAACGCGCTCGTATATACTGGGCTCGCCCCTGGCAATCAACTCCTCGTGGCGGCGCCGGGCCCGTTCGGCCGCCGAGGCGGTGACGTAGAGCTTCACCGGCGCGTCCGGCAGCACCACCGTGCCGACGTCCCGACCGTCCAGGACCGCTCCTGGCGGGGTGGCCGCGAACGCGCGCTGAAAATCGAGCAGGGCCTGGCGCACGGCCGGAACGACAGCCACCAGCGATGCCGCGTTGCCGACCGCGGCGCTCCTCAGGTCCGCAGACCCCAGCAGGTCGATATCCAGGGCCCGGGCCGCGCGTTCGGCGGCCAGCGGGTCGGCCGGATCGCCGCCGGCACGCAGCACCTGCAGGGCGGTCGCGCGGTACAGGCCGCCGGTGTCCAGGTGCCGCAGGCCGAGGCGGACGGCGAGAGCCTTCGCCAGGGTGCCCTTGCCGGCCCCGGCCGGACCGTCGATCGCGACGATCACGCGGCCTGCTCCTTCCTCGGCCCGATCTCCGCCCCGGCGCCGTTCATCAGGTCGGCAAAGCCGGGGAACGAGGTGGCGATGGCGGCGGCGTCGTCGATCGCCAACCCCTCCTCCGACACCATGCCCAGAACCAGGAACGCCATCGCGATCCGATGGTCCAGGTCGACCGGGATGGTGGTGCCGCCGGCCACGCCGTTACCGCCGCCGTGCACGACCAGGTCGTCGCCGGACACTTCGACCCGTACGCCGCAGGCGGCCAGGCCGCGCGCCATGGCGCCGAGGCGATCGCTCTCCTTGACCCGCAGCTCCTCGAGGCCGCGCATCACCGTGGTGCCCTCGGCCATCGAGGCGGCGACCGCCAGTATCGGGTATTCGTCGATCATCGAGGGCGCGCGCTCGGCTGGCACCTCGATGCCTCGCAGCCGGCCGGAACGGATCACCAGGTCGGCGACCGGCTCGCCGGCCTCGGTGCGCGGGTTCGCCAGCGTGATGTCGGCGCCCATCTCGAGGAGCGTCTCGAACAGCCCGAAACGCAGCGGATTGGTGCCGACGCCCGGCAGGGTGATATCGGAGCCTTCGACCAGCAGGGCCGCGACCGCCGGAAACGCCGCCGAGGACGGGTCGGCCGGCACCACCAGCCGGCGGCCGGTCAGCTCCGGCTGCCCGACCAGGGTGATCCTGCGCCCGCCGCCGGCCAGCGCCTCTACCCGCACCTCGGCGCCGAAGTGCCGCAGCATGGTCTCGGTATGGTCGCGGGTCGGCTTCGGCTCGATCACCGTGGTCTCGCCGGCGGCGCCCAACCCGGCCAGCAGGATCGCCGACTTCACCTGGGCCGACGCCATCGGCAGCGTGTACTCTATCGGGACCATGACCTCGGGGCCGATCACCGCCCCGGGCAGCCGGCCGCCCTCGCGGGTCGCGAACCGCACGCCCATCTGCGACAGCGGCGCCATGACCCGGCCCATCGGCCGGCGCCGCAGCGAGGCGTCACCGGTGAAGAAGGTCGTGATCGGCTGCTGTCCGGCGACCCCCATCAGCAGCCGGGCACCGGTGCCGGCGTTACCGCAGTCGATCACGTCGGCCGGTTCATCCAGGCCGGACACGCCGCGACCGTGCAGCCGCCAGACCCCGTCGTCGCCGCGCTCGACCTGGCAGCCGAAAGCCCGCATGGCAGCCGCGGTGGCGAGCACGTCCTCGCCCTCCAACAGCCCTTCGACCGTGGTCTCGCCAACGGCCAGGCCGCCGAAGATCAGCGAGCGGTGCGAAATCGACTTGTCACCCGGCACCCGGAGCGTGCCGGACAGCGGACGCGCGCGGCGGGACAGCAACGGTGTCGGCATCGGATCCTCCCGGGCCGGTGCGCCGGCCTGCTCTGAAACCGCGGCGTCTTAGCACGCTCGCGCGCCGTCCGCGACCCGGTGACCGCGACCCGGTCGCCACGACCCGGCGACCGCGCCCATCGGCGCCTCGACGGCCCGGTTCTGGAATTTAGGCTTTGACATCGCTTGCCGATCATGACTAATCCCGCGCCACGCCGCCCGATGGGCGTTTCGCGGAGCGGTGGTGACGTCCGACACACGCGGAGCAGCGACTGTGGTCAAGCCGGAATGGGGCATCAAGCGGCTCTGCCAGTCATGCGGGGCACGCTACTACGACTTTCTGCGCACTCCGATCGTGTGCCCGAGCTGCGGCAGCACGTTCGATTCGGAAGCGGTGCTGAAGAGCCGGCGCGCGCGACCGCTGCCGGCCGACGATGTCAAGCCGAAGCCTCGCAAGGAGAAGGCGGTCGTCGATCCCGAGGAGGTCGAGGACGCCGAGGAGGACGAGGACGACGAAGTCGAGGAGCTCGACGACGCCGAGACCCTCGACGACGTCATCGATGAAGAGGACGAGACGGAGAAGCCGGCCAAGGGTCTGCCGGGCGTCGACGCGGACGACGATGACGACGACGAGGTGGCCGCGGTCGAGGTCGACGACGATGACGACGACATCGACCCGGTCGTCGAAGATGACGACGAGCCCAAGCCCGACGAACCGGATCGCTGAGCCGTCATCGGGACGACGTAGAAACGTCCCACAAACCCCTTGATCGCCTGGAGCGGACCCGCTACCTACTGCGGGCGCTCCGGGGGTCCGGGGCACCCAGTTTCCGGGGCCATAGCTCAGCTGGGAGAGCGCTACAATGGCATTGTAGAGGTCAGGAGTTCGATCCTCCTTGGCTCCACCAAATCCCGCGGGGCCCGAAGCGATGCGCTTCGGGCCCCGCGGCGTTTCGGCCGCCGGCTGGCCATTTCCGAACACCCGCCCTACGCTCGCCCCGAGCGCGACCGCATGCGGGAAGAGCCGGACCTTGACGCCGCCTGAGCCACCGGAACTGCACGAACACCTGCTGGCGGCGCTGGCATGCGAGCGCGACCGGCTGGATATCGCCGGGGCGGCCGATCAGGCTACGACCGTCGACGCGATGTACGCCATCGCGCGCCGCCTGCCCCGGCTGTTCCAACTGCCGCACCCGACTGCGCCCGGCCTCTGCCTGGTAGGCGCCCGCGTCGATCCCGCAGCCTTCATCGCCGATTGGACGGGCGCCGGCGCCAGCGCCACCGGCAAGGGCATGGAGCCTCTCGACGCGGTCCTGGGTTGCCTCGGCGAGGCCGCCGAATACCTGTCGCAGCAGACCTGGGGCGACGAGGCCCTCGTGGTCGCGAGCAGGCCGCCGCGATCGTCCCTGGACGACGGGTCGGTCGCACAGCTCCTCGACCTGGCCGGGCACCCCGCGGCGCCGCCTCCGCTCGCCTGGGCCCGGACCCGGCGACTGCACGACGATGCCGAGACCTGGCTGCCGGCCGCCCTGTGCTATCGCCGGCCGGCGGCCCCGGTTCCGCGGATCAAGCTCGGCTCCGGCTGCGCAGTCGGCGCCACCGTGGCCGCGGCGGAATTGCATGCCATGCTCGAGCTGATCGAGCGGGACGCGGTGGCGCTCTGGTGGATCGGCGGCCGCCGGCCCCGCCGGGTGTCGGATCGGACCGCCCGGGCGGCCGGCGTCGCCGCCCTGATGGACCGGCTCCGGGGCGGACGCACCGACCGGCGGCAATGGTTGCTGGACATCTCGACCGACCTGGCGGTGCCGGCGATCGTCTCGGTCTCCTGTGCCGCCGACGGATCCGGGCTCGCCTGCGGCTTCGCCGCCCGTCTCGATACGGCCGACGCTATCCGTGCCGCCGTTCTCGAGATGTGCCAGATGGAGATCGTCATCCACCTGGTCCACCTGAAGCGCGCCCAGCAGGGCGACGCGGCCCTCGACACCACGGACCTCGCTCACCTCAGGCGTTGCCACGGCTTCGACGTCGCCGGCTGCCCGGTTCTGCAGGAGGAGCATGCGGCACCGCCGGCCGAGCCTGTTGGCCCAACACTCGCGGGGCCGACACTCGCGGGGCCGACACTCGCGGGGCCGACACTCGCGGGGCCGGAACTGGCCGGGCATCTCGCCGGCCACGGCATCCATGTCCACGGGCTCGACCTGACGCGGAAAGCTCTCGGGATTCCGGCGTTCCGGGCCTTGTCGTGCCAATTGCAGCCGATGCCCGGGACCGCCGTGTTGCCGCGGCTCGCGCAGGAGGTCGAGCGCAGCGGCGGCGGGCCGGGACTCGGCGAAGCAGGCACGGTCGGCATTGAGATCTTGTAGAGAATTGTGTCGATGTTGATTGATATTGTTCGCCGTGCATACACTCATTGTCTGATGCACCATCAGACGGGGGAGAGGTGCGGCAAGTCTCGGACAAACAAACGATTCCGTCCTGGCGCAATTCAGCCATGGATTCCAACCCGCAGTTGCGGGTCGACGTCCTCGGTGGCCTGACGGTCAGCCTCGCAGGCAACCCGATCGAACTTTCGAGCCGCAAGGCCAAGGCGCTGGTCGCCTATCTCGCCTGCACGGCGAACGGCACCGCCAGCCGGGAACATCTGGTCGGCCTGCTGTGGAGCGAGTCCTCGGAGGACAAGGCGCGGGCGTCACTGCGCCAGGTGCTCAGGGCCCTGCGCCAGAGTTTTCAGGAGTTCGGCTTCGACGGCTTTGACGCCGGGCGCAGCGATGTCTATCTGCGGGCGGACACCGTCAGCCTCGATCTCGCCGAGGTGACGGCGGCCGTGGACGAGGGGCACGTTCCGCCGGCGATGTTCGAGCACGAGCGGATCGCCGAATCGCTGCTGGCGGAATACGACGATGTCGACCCGTCGTTGCGGAACTGGCTGATCGTCCAGCGCGAGAAGCTGGGGCAGAAGCTGGCACGCGGCCTCGAGGCGACGCTGAACGAGGGCGCACCGGCCGACGCCGGCCCCGGCAAGCTGGCGGCCGAGGCCTTGCTCCTGATGGACCCCACCCACGAGGGCGCCTGCCGGCACCTGATGCGGGTGCGCGCGCGGGCCGGCGACACGGCGGCCGCCCTGGCGGTCTACAACCGGCTCTACGACCTGCTCGACCGCGAATACGACGTCGAGCCTTCGGAGCCCACCCAGGAACTGGTCGCGGCGATCAAGCTCGGCGAGGTCGAGGCCGTCGACGCCTGGCGCCCTACCGGGATTGCCGCCGGCGCCGGGCGGGCCAGCCACGGACCGTCCGACCCGCAACCGCGCGACCTGGACCCGCGGAGCCAATCCAGGCTGACGCTGCTGGTCGGGCATTTCGATCTCGACAGCATTCCCGACGAGCGCAAGTACCTCTGCCTGGGGTTCCGCTCCGAGCTGATCTCGACCCTGACCCGCTTCCGGTTCTGGTCGATCGTCGACGTGTCGAACTCGCGGCCGCAGATCAGCGCCCCGATGTTCAATGCACCGACCTATCTCGTCCACGGCCAGCTCTACCAGGACGACATGCACGTCTACCTGGTGATGGAACTGAAGGACCCGACCACCGGCTTGCTGATCTGGAGCGAGCGCTTCGTCCTGATGCTCGACAACTATTTTTCGGCGCAGCAGAAGGTGGTCCGCAAGATCGCGTTCTCCCTGAACGTCCACATCTCGCAGGAACGGCTGCAGCGGGTCGCCGGAAAGCCGGACATCTCGCTCGACCTCTACGACCGCTGGCTGCGCGGCCACGCCTTCGTCCTGAAATGGGCACCCGACCTGCGCTGGCGGGCGGTCGACATCTTCAAGTCGATCATCGACGACTCGCCCGGGTTTGCCATGGCGTACAGCAGCCTCGTGGGCGTGCTGAACAGCAATCACTTCGTGTTTCCGGGCATGCGCCGGAGCATTGAGGTTCAGAAGGAAGCGCTGACCCTGGCCAAGAAGGCGGTCGAGATCGATCCGCTCGACTCACGTTCGCAGCTGCATCTCGCATGGTCGCAGGCGATGAACGGCGAGCACTCGATCGCCGAGCTCGGTTTCAAGCTGGCCTGCGAGCTCAACGAGTACGACTCCTGGACCACGGCCTCGGCGGCCGGCGGACTGGCGTTCTGCGGCCGGCCCGAGGTCGCGGCACCGCTGTCGGAGAAGGCCATAGAGCTGGCCGTCGCGCCGGTGCCGATGGTGTGGGCCTATGTCGGCTGCGTCCGCTATATCTGCGGCGATTTCGACGGGTGTCTGCAGGCCGCGACCCAGTCGGAGGAGGAAGTCCTGGTTATGGCCGGCTGGAAGGTCGCCGCGCTGCGACGGCTCGATCGCCATGCCGAGGCGGCGACCCATGCGCGACCGCTGTTCGAGCGGATCACCGCACGCTGGCGCGGCGGCGAGGCCCCGACCGTGGCGGCCATGATCGAGTGGCTGGTCAACTGCTTCCCGATCCGCGACGACCGCATCCTCGACGACCTCCGCCGGCAGTTGCATGCCGCGATCGCCGGACCCGGACCCTGCCCGATCGATCACGACACGCAGCCCGAATTCGGACGGGCCCGCTCAGGTGCAAAGTGAGCATGTGTAGTCGCCGACCCGGAATTCGAAGAAAGCCAGGTCGTTCGGGAACTCGCCGTTGACGCGCTTGCTGTAGTTCGGATCCAGCGGATAGTCGTGCACCGGGCTGGCTATCCGGTTGCGGGTATCCTGCAGCATGTCCGACGGCGGCAGCTTGATGGTCCAGACCTCCTTGGTCGTCGGAATGAAGTTCAGCGCCGTGATGTAGCTCGGCAGCGGGAACCGCAGAATTCCGGTCAACTGCTGCTCGGCCTCATCCAGGTTCCTCGGAACCGGCACCTTGCCGTCCGACCACTCCATGACCCGCCGGCCGAAGGCCTGCCGGTCGAGGATCTCGATCCGTTCGATGAATTCCACTTCCTGCCGGTCGTCCGGCCGGCCGTTCTGCCGGTCGCCGTGCCGGCCTTCCCGTCGATCGTCGTGTCTGTTCATGGCCTTCCCCTTTGCTTTGAATACTTCCCCGGGCAACTTGACCTCAGACCCGGCCGGCCGTCGACCGGGCGACAATGGTCATACGGACAGTTCGCCGCGCCGTATCCGGTCCTGCTCCACGAAGGCGATCAGTTCCGGCATGGTCTGAGGCACCTCGCCGTCGAACAGCAGATCGGCGGCGGCGGTGACGGTCTGGTTGCCCTCGATCATCGGGTGCAGGGACCGCAGGGCCGAGAGTATGACACCGGCGACGATGGTCGAGCCCAGCGTCCCGAGCCGCTCGCCGCATTTGTCACGCGCCGCCTCGAACAGCGTGAACAGGTACAGCGGTGGGTTCCTGGCGATGGCGTCCACCTCGTCGGGGTTTGCGAAGATGTCGAAACCGCTGGCCAGGAGCCACTCCTTGATCTCCTGGCGCCGGACGTCGGGGAGCAGCAGGAGGTTGGAGCGGACCTTGTCCGCGGCCGGCAGTTGGCCGATCAGCGACTCGACCGAACGCAGGCCACTGCCGACGCTCCGCACCAGGTCGCGGTAGAAGATTCCGTAGCGCGAACCCGCGTCCTCGCCGAACAGGCTGACGCTGGTGGCCATGGTGCCGGCGCCTACGTCCGGGCCGATGCGGCGACTGAGATTGGGCCTGGTCCCGTCGTCCGTCTCGAAGAAGTACTTCCAGTCGATCAGCCAGTCGACGGCGATCGGGGTCAGCCGGGCGCTGCGTCCCGACGACCGGTCGAGCAGATCGTGGATCCGCGGACGCCGGCCCGCCGCCTCCTGCAGGTCGTTGAGCACGTAGTCGGGCCGGACCATGGAGTGGGCGAACCGGAACACCGCATGCGAGAACTCCACCGGGACGCGCCGGGAGTCCGGGGCGACGCTGAACAGCGGATGGCTGAGCGACCCCACCGACAGCCCCTGCAGGGCGGCCTCCAGGCCGGCATAGACCTCCTTGTCGAGCAGCCGCCGCATCAGGTCCCGGACGACGATCCGACGATACACCAGGGCAACGATCCGCCGGGTGTCGAGGAAGTGCCGATACGCCGCCCCGTCGCGGTCGCCGCCTGCCGGGGCGGCGGCCGGTGCCGTCCGGTCCAGCACGATGTTGTGAAATTCGTGAAACAGCGCGGTGAGCTGAGAGATGATCAGGTGATCGTCGTTGCGCGGATCGGCGACCATCGCGTCCGTCAGGCCGGGCTTGGCCGCCTCGTCGACGAACGGACAGCGGGTGCGAGGGATGTCGCGAGCCGGATGATCCGCGCCGATCAGGTCCTCCGACCATGGCCCCGGCCGCCGGCCGCGCTCGGCGACCGCGACCCGGCCGAGGCGGAGCCGGTTGCGTTGCTGCAGACCCTGGCCTGGCAGCGCGTAGGGGCCGGGCTCGATCAGCGGGCCGCCGCCGTAGATGGTCTCCAGGAACAGCCGCTGGGTCCGGAAGTTGCGATCCGGCTGCACTTCCCCGTGGTCGGGGTCCGAGGCCGGCGCCAGATGCGCGACCAAGTCGTGGGCGACAAGCTGCGCCAGATAGGTGTAGCCGGCCGGAATGTTGGTGTTCTCGTCGGTCTTGTAGGCGCAATGCCGCTGCCGGTAGTCCTTCGTCGGCAGGAACGTCATGCGCCGGGCCAGACGCTCCAGCGTGGCCAGGGTGATCGAATGGCCCGGCGCTTCCCGGGCATGGACCCGATCGTCATCCAGGTGGATGACATTGCCCCGCTCATAGCCGAGGAACAGGTCCGCGGCTGCCGCCGGACCGAACGCGTTGCTGCTTTCGACGCCGACTGTCGCCGGCTGAGTCATCGCGGGTGACCCGCTGAACGGACAGTGCACCTTAGCCCCCTTCTGAATCGAACCCATCGCCTGTTCATCATCTTGAAGAGCAAGCGTGAATCCAGCGTGATTCAGGCGCCCGCCCGGCCCCTGGCGGGCCGGGAAACCTGCGCAACGCGGCACCCCGAGCCGATTTCACGCTGCATTCACGCAAGCCGTGGGAACGTTGATCCGCATCCACGGCTGCCGGTCCCGAATGGCCGGGCGCCGCGGGCGCCATCCGACGCTGGCGACAGTCGACGATGATCGGTTCCCTGATCCCTCCCAGCGGACTCAGTCCGCACCTCGCCGTACCCGTGCAGGGATCGCCCCTGACCCGGGTACGGCCTTTCTTTGGGGGTCGCGACTCGGCAACGGGTTGGGAATCGAACCCGAGCGGTCATGGGGGCAGGCGATGATGAAGAAGCCCGATCTGAGTGTTCCGGACCAACAGTGCTACTATCGGTCGTACGAGCATCGCGAGGACGCGATCCTCAAAGCGATCCAGATCCTCGCGAGCCGCAACAAGGTGACCGAGGACGAAGCCGAGAAGGCCTTCAATCGCATGAAGCTCGTCACGCTCGAGAACGAGCTGGACGACCATGTGCAGAAGAAGGTGGCGTTCAACGCCGGGCGCGCCGCGATCAACCCGCCGACACCGGACCAGATGGACAGGCTGCGGGACACCCTGGAACGGGTCGAGCAGCTGACGCCGGACAGCCGTGTCGTCGAGCAGATCGTCAGTCTCGCCCGGGAGAACACCAAGGCCTTCGAGGCGATCCACCCGAGCCGGCAATGACGTCGGCCATCGGCGACGCCCGCAGCCGCCGCTAACCGACGGGCTGCAGCGCGAAGCTTGCGACCGCGCGGGCCAGCAGGGTCGCGCCGCGGTCGATATCCGGCCATTCGGTCCATTCCTGCGGGGCGTGGCTCAGCCCGCCCGCCGAGGGCACGAAGATCAGCCCGGCCGGCACGTGGCGGGCGAAAGTCTGGGCGTCGTGACCGGCCCCCGACGACATTACCCGCGCCGGCGTCCCGGTATCCGCCGCCAATGCCGCCAGCCGGCCCGCGACCGCCGGGTCGAGCCGGGTCGGAGGCAGCCAGCTCTGTTCGGCGATCTCGACCCGCAGGCGGTGCCGTGTCGCCGCCCGGCCGATCTCGGCGCGGCATTCCGCAGCCAGCGCCCGCATCACCGCCTCGTCCGTGTCGCGGCCGATCAGGGAGAACGCTGCAACCCCGGCAATGCTGTGCGGAAAATTCGGGCCGAGCGCGACCTTGCCGACGGTCAGCCGTGTCTCGGCGCCGCCGACGCGCTCGACGATGCCGCCGATCGCCGCCCCGAACTCGGCCAATCCGCGGAAGGCGTCGCGCCGCATATCCATCGGCGTGGTGCCGGAATGGTTGGCCTCGCCGGTCAGGGTCACCGACCAGTTGAACACCCCGGACACCGCATCGACCACGCCGACCGGTTGACCGGCCCGCTCCAGCACCGGTCCCTGCTCGACATGCAGTTCCAGGAACACCGCGATTCCGCCCGGATCCCGTGTTACCGCGGCGGCCGGGTCCAGGCCCTGGGCGCGTAGCGCGTCGGCCAGCCGGACACCGTTGTCGTCGACGGCCCCCGCGATCCAGTCGGAACCGACCTCGCCGCACATCGCCTGGCTGCCGAGCATGCCGCCGAACCGGCCTTCCTCGTCGGCGGTGGCGACCACCTCGACCGGGCGGGCGGGCGCCAGGCCGGCGTCCCGCATCGCCCGCACCGCCTCCAGCGCCGCGCAAACCCCGAGCGTGCCGTCCAGCGGCCCGCCCTGCGGCACCGTGTCGAGATGCGAGCCGGCCACGACCGTCGGGCCGGCACCCGTCTCCCACCGCCCGAACACGTTGCCGACGCCGTCCATGCGCGCCGTCAGCCCGGCGTCCTCGAACCGCCGCATCAGCCAGCGCCGGCCGGCCATGTCGGCATCCGAGAAGCTGACCCGATTGATGCCGGGGACGCCATCCAACGTCCCGATCCGGTTGACCGCCTCCAGGTCGGCCCGCAGCCGGTCCAGATCGATCGTCGGCCGGGGCGCGGCGAATCCGCTCGTCGAGTCAGTCATCAAGCCCGGCCGTCAGGACGACGGTTCGTCCCAGGATATATTTATCGTGATCAATTTTTGACATGATGCAATTTATCATGAAGAATTAATCAAAGTCCAATCGGGCCGACCTGCTGACAGGAAGCCCGGCGACCGGAGGATTGCCGATGCTCACCCGACTCCGCCTTACCACCGCCGCGGCGGCAATCGCCCTCGCCGCCCTCGCCGTCCCTGCCGGGACCGCTCGGGCCCAGACGCCCCCGGGCGTGCTGATCGTCGCACAGATCGCCGAGCCGAAGTCGCTCGACCCGCATGCGGTGACCGCCGTCAACGACTTCCGCATCCTGATGAACGTCTATGACGGGCTGGTCCGCTACAAGCACGGCACCCTGGAGGTCGAGCCGGCGCTGGCCGAGAACTGGACGATCGGCGACGACGGCAAGACCTACACCTTCAAGCTGCGCCAGGGCGTGAAGTTCCACGACGGCACGCCGTTCGACGCCGGGACCGTCAAGTTCAACTTCGACCGCATGCTCGACGAGAACCACCCGTTCCACGACACCGGGCCATTCCCGCTCAGCTTCTTCTTCGGCGCGGTCGACAAGATCGAGGCTCCGGACCCGGCCACCGTGGTGTTCCAGCTCAAGGAACCCTATGCGCCGTTCCTGTCCAACCTCGCCTATCCGACCGGTCTGATCGTGTCGCCGGCGGCGGTGGAGAAGCACGGCAAGGAGTTCGGGCGCCATCCGGTCGGCAGCGGGCCGTTCCGCTTCGTCGAGTGGGCCTCCAACGCCAAGGTCGTGGTCGAGGCCAATCCCGACTACTGGGGCGGCGCGCCGAAGCTGCAGGCCGTGGTGTTCCGGCCGATCACGGACCCGAATACCCGGGTCGCCGAAATGCTGTCGGGCGGCGTCGACCTGATGGTCGAGGTGCCGCCGGACAACCTCGCGACCTTCGCCGGCGACGGCGCCTTCGCCGTCAGCGAGCAGGCCGGGCCGCATCTGTGGTTCCTGATCCTGAACACCAAGGAAGGCCCGATGGCCGACAAGCGGGTGCGTCAGGCGGTGAACTACGCGATCGACAAGAAGGCGCTGGTCGACAACGTCCTGCAGGGCACCGCCGAGATCGCCGCCGGGCCGACGCCGCCGGCCTTCGCCTGGGCCTACAACGAAGCCCTGCAGCCGTATCCGCACGACCCGGCGAAGGCGAAGAAGCTGCTGGCGGCCGCCGGCGCCGAGGGCGCCGACCTGACCTTCTACGTGACCGAGGGCGGCTCCGGCATGCTCGACCCGGTCGCCATGGGCGCGGCGATCCAGGCCGACCTCGCCGAGGTCGGGCTGAAGGTCAAGATCGAGACCTACGAGTGGAACACCTTTCTCGGCAAGGTGAACCCGGGCCTCGAGGGCAAGGCCGACATGGCCGAGATGGCCTGGATGACCAACGACCCGGACACCCTGCCTTACCTGGCGCTGCGGACCGGCGCTTTCCCGGACAAGGGCGGCTTCAACTCCGGCTACTACTCGAATCCGGAAGTCGACAAGCTGCTGGAGGCGGCCCGACGCGAGACCGACCAGGCCAAGCGCGCCGCGCTCTACAAGCAGATGCAGGAGGTCGTCCACGACGACGCGCCCTGGGCGTTCATCGCCAACTGGAAGCAGAATGCGGTGACCAGCGCCCAGGTCGAGGGCTTCGCGCTGCAGCCGTCGTTCTTCCTGCTGCTGCACGACGTCGAGAAGGGGTGAGGCGGCGACCGGCCATGGCTGGGAAGCGCCCGTCGGCCGGTGGGTCCCGGAGCCGCCGGCTCGCGCCGGCTCTCCGGGATGACGAGAGGAAGGTTGTCGTCATTCCAGAAGGCGCGCGCGAGCGCCCGGCTCCGGAACCCACCGGCCGCTGCGGGCGCGGGGAGTAGCCCGCCATGTGGCGCTACGTCGGCAAGCGGCTGATCGCGACGATCCCGATCCTGCTCGGGCTGTCGGTCGTGGTGTTCGCGATGATGGCGCTGATCCCGGGCGACCCGGCGACCGCGATCCTCGGCAGCTATGCCACGCCCGAGAACGTCGCCCGACTCAACCGCGAGCTCGGCCTCGACCGCTCCCTGGTCGAACAGTACCTGACCTGGCTCGGCAACCTGCTGCATGGCGACATGGGCCGCAGCTACGCCCTGAACCGCCCGGTCGCCGACGAGGTGTTCGAGCGGTTCGGCGCGACCCTGGTGCTGGCCGGCGCCTCGTTGCTGCTGTGCTCGGTGCTCGGCCTGATGGCCGGGATCGCGGCGGCGGTCCGGCAGTTCGGCTGGACCGACAGGATCGTCACATTCCTGGTGCTGATCGGCATCTCGACGCCGTCGTTCTGGCTCGGTCTGCTGCTGATCATGCTGTTCGCCGTGCAGCTCAGATGGCTGCCGGCGTCCGGCATGTTCGCGATCTACGGCGGTGGAGACCTGCCCGACCTCCTGGCCCATCTGGTTCTGCCGGCGACCACTCTGGCGGTGGTGGCGACCGCGGTGATCGCCCGGCTGACCCGGGCGGCGATGCTGGAGGTGCTGCGCCAGGACTATATCCGCACGGCCCGCGCCAAGGGCGTGTCGGAACGCCGCGTGGTCTACCGGCACGCCTTCAAGGCGGCACTGGTGGCGGTGATCCCGGTGATCGGCATCCAGGCCGGCTTCGTGCTCGGTGGGGCGGTCTACATCGAAACCGTGTTCCAGTGGCCGGGCATCGGCCGCATGCTGGTGACCGCGATCTCCACCCGCGACCTGCTGCTGGTGCAGGGCGGGGTGCTGGTGGTGGCGGCCAGCTACGTGCTGTTCAACCTGCTGGCCGACGTCGCCCAGACCATCGTCGACCCGAGGCTGCGCTGATGGCCACGGTCGCGGCGACCGCGCCGGCAAGCCGGACCCGCGGCGGCCGGCCGTCGCCGTTCGGACTGCTGATCGCCAACCGGCTGTCGGCGCTGGGCCTCGCGGTGCTGGCGGTGATCGTCGCGCTGGTGCTGATCACACCGGTGCTGCCGCTGCCCGACCCCGACGTGACCGAGCCGGCCCGGCGCCTGCTGATGCCGGGCGAGGCCGGACACCTGCTCGGCACCGACCACCTGGGGCGCGACCTGGCGGCCCGGCTGCTGTGGGGCACCCGGGTGTCGATCCTGGTCGGGCTGTCGGCGACCCTGATCGCCGCGCTGGTCGGATCGCTGATCGGGCTGGTCGCGGGCTATGCCGGCGGCACGACCGACAGCGCGCTGATGCGCGGCATCGACCTGGTCATGGCGTTCCCCTACATCCTGCTGGCGCTCGGCATCGTCGCGGTGCTGGGACCCGGGCTGCTGAACGCGCTGTACGCCATCGCGGTCGTCAACATCCCGTTCTTCGCCCGCAACATCCGCGGCATCACGCTGGGGCTGTCGCGCCGCGAGTTCGTCGACGCCGCCCGGCTGTCCGGCGCCGGCCACGCCACCGTGCTGTTCGGCGAGGTTCTGCCGAACGTGCTGCCGACCATCGTCGTCACCATGTCGACCACGGTCGGCTGGATGATCCTGGAGACCGCCGGCCTGTCGTTCCTCGGCCTCGGCGCCCAGCCGCCGCAGGCCGATCTCGGCTCGATGCTCGGCGAAGGTCGCAAGCTGCTGTTCAACGCCCCGCACGTCTCGGTGATCCCGGGGCTGATGATCTTCGCGCTGGTGATGGCCATCAACCTGGTCGGCGACGGCATCCGCGACGTGCTCGACCCGCGCCTGAAGTCGGGCGCGCTCGCCGCCCCGGGCCCAGCCACCGCGGTCCGCCGCGACCGCGTTCCCGACGCCCCCTCGCCCGGCACGGTTCTGACGGTCGAGGGGCTCCGCACCGAGTTCCGCACCGGCGACCGGGTGTTCAAGGCGGTCGGCGGCGTCGAGCTGGCGCTGGTCCCCGGCGAGCGGGTCGGGCTGGTCGGCGAATCCGGTTCCGGCAAGTCGGTGACCGCGCTGTCGCTGCTGCGGCTGGTGCCGACCCCGCCCGGCACGATCACCGGCGGCCGGGTGACGATCGCCGGTGCCGACCAACTGGCGGCCGGAATCGACGATCTGCGGCGGCTGCGCGGTGGCCGCGTCGCATACGTGTTCCAGGATCCCCTGACCACCCTGCACCCGCTGTTCACCGTCGGCGACCAGGTGGTCGAGGCGTTGCGCGCCCACCAGCCGCTGTCGCGCCGCGAAGCCGAGGCGCGAGCGATCGGGCTGCTGGAGCGCGTGCAGATCCCGTCGGCGGCGGCCCGGTTCTCGGCCTATCCGCACGAGCTGTCGGGCGGCATGCGGCAGCGGGTCTGCATCGCCATGGCGCTGGCCAACGACCCCGAGCTGATCATCGCCGACGAGCCGACCACGGCGCTCGACGTCACCGTTCAGGCGCAGGTGCTGAAGCTGCTGCGGACCTTGTCCGAGGAGCGCGGCTCGGCGGTGCTGTTCATAACCCACGACTTCGGCGTGGTGTCGGAACTCTGCGACCGGGTGGCGGTGATGTACGCCGGCCGCATCGTCGAGATCGGCCCGACCGCGCAGGTGCTCGAAGCGCCCGCCCACCCGTATACCGCCAGGCTGATCGCCTGCGTGCCGGTGCTGGGCGAGCCCGGTCGCCGGCTCGACGCGATCGAAGGCCTGCCGCCACCGGTCGACCGCCTGCCGCCGGGGTGCGCCTTCGCCGAGCGCTGTCCGGTCGCCGAGCCGCGCTGCCGGGAGGGCGATATCGCGCTCGACGCCCTGTCCGCAGATCGCGCCGTGCGTTGCGTGAAGCCGCTGCGGGGACCGGCATGAGCGTGACCCCAGAAACGTCCACCGAAGCGCCCGCCGTTGCGGCACGGGGCCTGACCCGCACCTTCGGCGGCGGCCGGACCTTGTTCGGCGCGCCCAAGCCGGCGGTGCACGCCGTGCAGGGCGTCGACCTGACGGTCGAGACCGGCGAGACCCTGGGCGTGGTCGGCGAGTCGGGCTGCGGGAAGTCCACGCTGGCCCGGATGCTGGTCGGCCTGGACCGGCCGACCGCCGGCACCATACGGCTCGAAGGCGAGGACGCTTCGGCACTGGCCAGCCGCGACCCGAAGGCGCTGGCACGCCGGGTGCAGTACGTGTTCCAGGACCCGGTCGCCTCGCTGAACCCGCGCAAGACCATCCGCCAGGCCCTGGAGGCGCCGATGCGCCGGCTGCTCGGCCTCGACGCCACCGCCCGGCGCGCCCGTCTCGACGAGCTGATGGCAGCGGTCAGCCTGCGCGCCGAGTTCCTCGACCGCTATCCGCACGAGTTCTCCGGCGGCCAGGCGCAGCGCATCGGCATTGCCCGGGCGCTGGCCGCCTCCGCCCGCATCATCGTGCTGGACGAGCCGGTCTCGGCGCTCGACGTCTCGGTGCAGGCCCAGGTGCTGAACCTGCTGGACGGGCTGAAGCGCTATTTCGGCTTGACCTACGTGTTCATCAGCCACGATCTGAGCGTCGTGGAGAGCGTGTGCGACCGGGTGGCGGTGATGTATTTCGGGCGGATCGTCGAACTCGGGTCCGCACGCGAGATCTTTGCCCGGCCGCGGCATCCTTATACCGCGCTGCTGATGCGCTCGGCGCCCGCGCCGGGCCGCCGCGGCCTCCAGGCCGAAGCCGAACCGGCGGAGCTGCCCGACCCGCTGAACCCGCCGCCCGGCTGCGCCTTCGCCTCGCGCTGCCCACGCGCCGACGCCGCCTGCCGCGACCAGCGACCGCCGCTGACGGCGGTCGGCGACCGGGAAGCCGCCTGCTGGCATCCCCTGACATGACCGATCAGGCCGACCGCAAGCCGCTGGCCCGCCCCCCGCTGGCGGCATCGCCGCGCCGCCGCCGGCAGGACAGCATCGGCGAGCAGATCAAGGACCTGATCATCGAGCAGGACCTGCGCCCGGGCGAGCGGCTGCCGGCGGAGCGCGAGCTGATGACGCGGTTCGGCGCCTCCAAGGGTTCGATCCGCGAGGCGCTCAGCGCGCTGCGTTCGGAAGGAATCATCCGGACCCGCAGCGGCCCCGGCGGCGGGGTTTTCCTGAGCGAGATCGACGCCGGCCGGGCGATGGCGCATCTCTCCAACTACTTCCTGTTTCGCACCCCCAGCGTCACCGACATCTACGACGTGCGCTGCGAGCTGGAACCGGAGCTGGCGGCCTCGGTCGCCGGCCAGCTGTCGGAAGCCGATTTCGCCCGGCTGGAGCGCACCATGCGGCTGTACGACGCGCCACCGGCGACCGCCGAGGAGGAGTACCAGCAGCGCATGGCCGAGCTGGACTTCCACAGCGTGCTGGCCGAGCTGTGCCCGAACCCGGTGCTCGGCCTGTTCTGCGGCTTCCTGCAGACCCTGCTGCGCGAGATGGCGGTGTGCCGGCGGATCTACGACGCCCCGCACCCGGAGCTGCGCGACACCGCCCTGCACTATCAAATCCGCCTGATGCGGGCGCTCAGGGCCAACGACGCCGAGGCGGCACGCCGGATCATGGCCGACCATATGGTGGTGGCGCGCGACTACATGGTGCGGATGGAAGCCAGCATCGCCGGCCGCTTCCTGCGCGCCGACGGCGGCCGGGGTTGATCGGCTCAGCCGGTCGGCTGCACCAGATCCCATTTGTTGCCGAACGGATCGATGAACACCGCCACCCTGCCGTATTCCTCGTTGCGCGGCGGCCCGGTGAACGCGATCCCGGCGGACGTCAGGCGGGCGTGGTCGCGGTCGAAGTCGTCGGTGTGCAGGAACAGGAACACCCGGCCGCCGGTCTGATTGCCGATCGCCGCGCGCTGCCCGTCGTTCGCCGCCTTGGCCAGCAGCAGCGCAGCACCTGCCCCGCCCGGCGGCGCCACCCGCACGAAGCGCTTTCCCGGCGCCTGTGCCATGTCCTCCAGCAGCTCGAAGCCAAGGATGCCGACGAAGAACGCGATCGCCTCGTCATAGTCCGGGACGACCAGGGCGACGGTGACGATCGACATCTTCACGAGCAGGCTCCTGTTGCGGGTCCGGCGGCACTCTAATGCGCTGGCCATGGGTGTCATGCCGGAACATTACTAGCATTATGATAGTTACTGGGTCATCTTCGGGCCATGCAACGCAAGTCCTTCGACACCATGCCCTGCCCGATCGCCCGATCGCTGGAGCGGGTCGGCGAGTGGTGGAGCATCCTGATCATGCGCGACGCCCTGCGCGGCACGACCCGGTTCGACGATTTCCAGAACGGCCTCGGCATCGCCCCGAACATGCTGTCGCGCCGGCTCGCCACCCTGGTCGAGGCAGGGCTGCTGGAGAAGCGGCAATACTCCGAGCGCCCGCCCCGTCACGAATACGTGCCGACCGACTGCGGCCGCGACTTCCGGCCGGTGCTGCAGACCCTCCTGGCCTGGGGCAACCGCTACTTCGCGCCGGACGGGCCCGGTGCCCTGATCGTGAACACCGACACCGGCGAGGTCGCCGATCCGGTGCTGGTCGACCGCAAGACCGGTCGGCCACTCAGCGACCCGGTGTACCGCACCGTTCGCGGCGAGGCCGCCCGGGCCATTCGCGCGAACGAGCAGCCGTGAACGTCAGCCCGACCGTGGCGCCGGCTCCGCCGGCCGTCACCGCGATCAGCGACCGGACGAAGCGGTTGCTGCAGGATCCGATCCTGCCGCTGCTGCTGCGGATGGCGTGGCCGAACGTGCTGATCATGCTGGCCCAGGCCTCGGCCCAGTTGATCGAGACCTGGTGGATCTCGCATCTCGGCACCGCGGCGCTGGCCGGCATGGCGCTGGTGTTCCCGCCGATCATGCTGACCCAGATGATCTCGGCCGGCGCCATGGGTGGCGGCATCTCCTCGGCGATCGCCCGCGCCCTCGGTTCCGGTCGCCGCGACGAGGCGGACGCGCTGGTCCTGCACGCCGTGGTGATCAACATCGTGCTCGGCGTGGCGGTGACGGCGGTGTTCCTGCTGTGGGGCCGGGAGATCTTCGCGGCGCTCGGCGGCGAGGGCGCCGCGCTCGACGCGGCGGTGACCTATGCCAACGTGGTGTTCGCCGGCAACGCCCTGCTGTGGCTGCTGAACGGGCTGGCCAGCGTGATCCGCGGCACCGGCAACATGCTGGTGCCGGCCCTGGTGATCTGCGCCGGGGTGGCGCTGCTGGTGCCGCTGTCGCCGCTGCTGATCTTCGGCATCGGCCCGATCCCGGCGCTCGGGATCGCCGGCGGCGGAGTGGCGCTGGTCCTGTTCTACGCCACCGGCACCGCGGTGCTGGCCTGGTACATCCTGTCGGGCCGCAATCTCGTGCGGTTCCGCTGGACGCCGCCGCGCTGGCCGCTGTTCCGGGCGATCCTTAGGGTCGGGGCGGTCGGCGCCGTCACCTCGCTGCAGACCAACATCACCATCGCCCTGGTCACAGCACTGGCCGCCAGCGCTGCCGGCACCGCCGCGGTCGCCGGCTTCGGCACCGCGGTCAGGCTGGAATACCTGCTGGTGCCGCTGGTGTTCGGGCTCGGCGCGCCGGTGGTGGCCCTGGTCGGGACCAACGTCGGGGCCGGGCTGCACGAACGGGCCTTGCGGATCGCGCTGACCGCCGGCGGCATCGCCTTCGCGATGACCGAGAGCATCGGCCTGGCGGCCGCGATCTGGCCGGAAGCCTGGCTCGGCCTGTTCAGTACCGAGCCGGCGATGCTGGCGGCCGGCAGCGCCTATCTGCGCATCGTCGGACCGGCCTACGGGTTCTTCGGGCTCGGCCTGGTGCTGTACTTCGCCTCGCAGGGTGCCGGACAACTGTTGTGGCCGTTGTGCGTCGGCTTCCTGCGGTTGGCGATCGCCGGCGTCGGCGGCTGGCTGGCGCTGCACCTGACCGGCGAGCTTCGCTGGCTGTTCGCCGCCGTCGCCCTGGCGCTGGTGGTCTACGGCGTCAGCCTGGGCCTGGCGGTGCGGTCCGGGGTCTGGTTCCGCGGATCGCGCTAGCCGCCGGCGCCCGGACAGGCCCGCAGCGGTGCGATCGCCGGGTGGCCCAGCGAGGTCTTCAGCACCTCGACCTCGACACCGTAGGCACGACGGATCGCAGCCGGCGTCAGAACGGCACCCGCCGAACCGGAGGCGACCAGGGTCCCGTCCTTCATCAACAGAAGCGTGGCGGCGTAGCGCGCGGCCAGCGACAGATCGTGCAAGGCGACGACCACGACCGCACCGCTGTCCCGGGCATAGTCGGCCAGACGATCCAGCACCTGAAGTTGGCGGGCGAGATCGAGGGCGCTGGTCGGCTCGTCCAGCAGCAGCAGTCGCGGCCGGCGCACCAGCCGCTGCGCCAGCAGGGCGAGTTGCTGCTGGCCACCCGACAGCGCGTCGACCCGGGAATGCGCCAGTTCATCCAGGCCGAGCGCGCGGAGGGCGTCCCCGGCCCGTGAAAGATCCTCGGTCGCGACCCGCCAGCCCAACCGCTCTATTCGCCCCAGCAGCACGATCTCCAGAACCGTCAGGGATGCCCGGACCGCCATCGACTGGGGCATGTAGGCGACCTCGTGCGGACGCAATGGTTCTCCGCCCATCGCGATCGTCCCCCGGCAAGGCAGCACGCCGGCGACCGCGCCGAGCAGGGTGGATTTGCCGGCGCCGTTCGGTCCGACCAACGCCGTGATCGAGCCGGCGGCGACAACCGCCGTGACCCCGGTCACCACGGTCCGGCGGCCGCGCGCCACCGTAACGCCCACCAGTTCCAACGCCGCCATCACGCGGCCCCCGACCCGCGGCGGAGCACCAGGGCGAACAGCATCGGCACGCCGATGATCGCGGTCACGATGCCGACCGGGACGACCGCGCCTGGCGACACCGCCTTGGCCAGAACCGAAGCCCCGACCAGCACGACCGCACCGACCAGTCCCGCCAGCGGCATCAGGACACGCTGGTCCTCTCCGACCAGCGCCCGGGCGACATGCGGCGCCGCCAGTCCGACGAACCCGATGGTCCCGACGAAGGCAACGGCGCCCGCGGTCAGCAACGCCACGCAGATCAGCGTGCGGCGGCGCAACCCGGTGACCGCGATACCGAGGCTGCGGGCATGCGCCTCGCCGAGCCGCAACGCGGTCAGCCGCCAGACATCGCGCGCCAGGATCGGCAGCACTACCGTCATGATCGCCGCGAGCACCCCGATGCTGGTCCAACTGGCCTTGAGCAAGCTGCCGAACAGCCAGAACACGATCTGCTGCAGGACCTCGGGGGAGGCCATATATTGCAGCAGCAGTTGCAGGGCCTGAAACAGGAACAAGACGGCGATGCCCCCGAGCACCAGGATCTCGGGACCGGTGCCCCGCAACCGCGCGACGACGTAGATCAGCCCGCACGCCAGCAGCGTCATGACGAAGGCCGAGGCCGGCGCCAGCAGCCAGCCCGCGACCGGTAGGGCGGCGCCGAACATGATGACCAGCGCCGCCCCGAATCCAGCCGCCGCGGAGAAGCCGAGGGTGAACGGGCTGGCCAGCGGATTGTCCAGGATGGTCTGCATCTGCAGTCCGGCGATCCCGAGGCTGGCACCGACCAGCACTGCCATCACCGTGGCCGGCAACCGGATCTGCCACAGGATCGTCGCCGCCATCCGATCGGATCCCGACGGCCCGGCGGCCAGCGCCCGCACCGCATCGGCGAGCGACAGTGCCGACGGACCGGTCGCCAGGTCCAGCAGGCAGATACCGGCCAGCAACAGGACGGCGGCGGCGAGCGTCGCCGCCCGCCGCCGTTCGTCCCGCCGATAGCTGCCATGCAGCGCCGCCAAACCGGACGCGGCCGTCGTCACGGTCGCGCCGAGAGCGGAAGCATGAACGTTCCCGCCGCCGGGATCGGCAGATTCCGCGCGTAGTAGCGATTCAGTTCGGCCTGCGGGTCGACGTCGACGAACGCCGCCGGATGCAGCGCCTTCGCGAGGTAGCGCAGATAGACGTAGTCGTAGAGCGTCCGGGTGCCGCCGTGATAGAGCGCGTGCACATTGCCGGCAGCGACCGCCGGCAGTTCCGACCATCCGGGCCGGGCCGCATACCGCGCCAGCCGGGACCGCGTCAGTCCCGGCTCGATCCCGAAACCCATCACCACGCCGTCAGGCGCATTCAGCCATTCCGAGCCGGTGATCAGGACCATCTCGGGCCGGCTGGCGAGCACATACTCCGGATTGAGCGGGCCCCAACTGGCGACCTGGCCGGCCGCGATATTGTCACCGCCGGCCATGGCGATCACCCCGGCCCACATGCCGTTGCCGTAGCTGTTGCCGTATTCGGACGGCCCCTTCTGGCCAAGCTCGACATACACCCGTGGCCTGGCGGCGTCGGCGTCCGCGATCCGGGTCAGGGTATCCTCCACCGCCCGGCGATAGTCGGCGGCGAGTCGCTCGGCGCGTTCCTCGGTCCCCATCACCTTGCCGATCACCAGGGTCGAGGCGACGTGCCGGTCCACGGTCTGGGCGTTGTAGTCGACGACGACAACCGGAATGCCGGCGGCCTCCACGGTCGCCACCCCGGCCCCGAGCGCCTTGAACTGCCACGCCGCCAGGATGGCGACGTCCGGCCGGACCCCGATCGCCGCCTCGACGGCGAAGCTGCCGGCGTCGATCTTGCCGACGTCCGTCAGCGAAACGATGCGGGGGATGGCGGCGGCGTAGGCCCGGTACTGCATCGGCCGCCAGTCCTGCCAGGGCGCGCGCGACAGGGCAACTACGCGGTCCATGGCTCCAGGGCCGACGATGGCCAGAAAGTCTTCGTAGTAGAATCCGAGCAGCACGCGCTGCGCCGGACCGGGCAGGGTCACACGACGTCCCTCGACGTCGGACACGACGATCTCGGCCTTCGCGGACGACATCTCGGCGAGCGCCGCGCAGCCGAGCGCCAGCAGCGCGGCGGCCGCCACCTTGACGTAGTTCATGGGGATATCCTCGGTCTGAAACCGCCGGCATCCGACCCGAGGCAGGCGGCGCACCTTTCGGGGCACGCCCGCGTTTGCGGTCAGGTACCGAAGGAGATGCTCAGTTGTGGCTTGCACCGCCAGTGTGGCCCATGCCGCCGGCGCCGATCGGCGCGACCGTGAAGCTCACCTCGACAGTGCCGGCCTTCTCGAAGGTCAGGGTTCCGACAAAACTCTCGCCCTGCTTCAGCATGCGCTTCAGGCCGATGAACATCAGGTGGTAGCCGCCGGGCTTCAACGCGACTTCGCCGCCGGCCGGCACCACGACCCCGTCGGCGAGCGGACGCATGGTCATGACGCCGTCCTTCATGGCCATCTCATGGATCTCGGCATGCTCGGCGATCTCGGCGGTGGCCGACACCAGCCGGTCGTCGGCGGACCCGTGATTGGCGATCGCGACGAAGCCGCCGGCGACCTTGGCGCCATGCGGGGTGGCGCGCGCCCAGGGGTGATCGATGTTGAGGTCGCCGGCCTTGTAGTCGTGGGCCGATGCGGCGGGCACCGCGAGCAACAGGGCAATGGCGGCGGCGCCCGCAACGCGGGTCAGAGTGGAAAGCATTGTCATCTCAGGCTCCTTCTGGGACCGCCCGCCAGCGCGGCGGCGCGTCCCGGATGCAACGAAATCGGGCTGTGGTCCCGCGCAAGCGCGGGGGGAAAATCAGACCGAAATCGGCGGAGCCCGCGTGCGGCGCGGGGAGTACGGGAACTCGGACGCCAACCGCCCGGCGGGCACCGCGATCCGGGCGCCCGGCGCCGCACCGGCCGGCAGCACGGCCGCCATAGCCGGCGGCGGGGCCAGGCTCGGGCCGGCACTGGAACAACCGAGCAGGCAGCAGTTCATGTCGTGGGTATCGGCCGGCGCGCCGGCCGGGTCGGTCGCCGATCCGGGTGTCGGGCGGATGCCGGCGGGCGTGCAGATCACCGCGGCGAACGCCCCGGATTCGCCGGGCGCCGCGTGGCCCGCGAACGCCAAGCCCGACAGCATGACCTGGACAGCCAGCAGCCAGCAGGCGGCCAGCGCCACCCAAGGGCGCCACCCGCCCGGCCGCTTCCGCCATCCCGTGCCGTACCGGCCTGCCATTGCCACCGCCTGTCGGTTCCGGCCCTCCGTTAGCATGCCGGCGGCAGGCGGACAACCTGACCACGCTCGATTCGCGGCGGCATCGGCTATTGTTCCTGCCGGCGAGATGGGGCCGGCAGGATGGGGAGGGAGCAAGGTGACTGCAAGGACCGTGCGTATCGGTGGCGTGACAATCGGCTACCGGGCGGAAGGTGACGGGCCGCCGGTGGTGATCATCGCATCGACCGGTCGCGGCACCTCCGAGTTCGATGCACTTGCGGAACGGTTGGCGGCACGCGGCCATCGCGTGCTGCGACCGGAGCCGCGCGGCATCGCGCCCAGCAGCGGCCCGATGGACGGCGTGTCGTTCCACGACTTCGCCGCCGATGTCGCCGCCGTCATCCGCGCCGAGGGTGGCGACCCGGCGGTGGTCGCCGGCCACGCCTACGGCAACTGGATCGCCCGGACCCTGGCCGCCGACCATCCCGACCTGGTGCGCGGGGTGGCGCTGGTGGCGGCCGGGGCCAGGGTCATGCCACCGGCGATGATCGACGCCCTGACCATGATCAACGACCCTGGGTCGAGCGAGGCGCAGCGGCTGGCCGGGCTACGACTGGCGTTCTTCGCCGAGGGCAGCGACCCACGGCCCTGGCTGGACGGCTGGCATCCCGCGGTGACCGCCAGCCAGCGCGCGGCCCGGCCGCTGACCGACGGCGACTGGCGGGCCGCCGGCAGCGCGCCGATCCTGGACCTGCAGGCCGATGCCGATCCGTTCCGGCCGCCGGAGTCGCGCGACGAGTTGCGCGCACAGTACGGCGGCCGGGTGACGGTCCGGGTGATCGCCGGCGCCAGCCACGCGCTGCCGGCCGAGAAGCCGGTCGAGACCGCCGATGCGATCGCCGACTGGGCGGCGGGCCTGGGGCAGGCCGGGCTGGAATAGACCGGGCTGGGGCAGGCCGGGCTGGAATAGACCGGGCTGGGGCAGGCCGAGTTGGGGTAGGCCGGCATTCGGATACTCCGGGCGCGCAGCCGCGAGCCGACCGCGCCGCGCCGACCGGTCCGGGTCCGGGATCGCGGTGCCACCCCCTGATCCGAATCGTCCCGGCGTGCGTAAACATGCCGTAGATCGGGAGAGAGGGTTGCATGCATATCGCCGTCATCGGTTCCGGCATCGCCGGACTCAGCGCCGCCTGGCTGCTGAGCGGGCGCCACGACGTGACCCTGTACGAGAAGGAGCCGCGTCTCGGCGGCCACTCCAACACTGTGTCGGTCGACTATGACGGCGTGCCGGTCGACGTCGACACCGGCTTCATCGTCTACAACGAGCACACCTACCCGAACCTCATCGAGCTGTTCCGGCATCTCGACGTCGCCACCGAGGCCAGCGACATGAGCTTCGGGGTATCGGTCGACGACGGCCGGCTGGAATACGCCGGATCGCTGCGCGGGCTGCTGGCCCAGCCGGGCAACCTGGCGAGCCCGCGCTACTGGCGGATGATCGCAGACATCCTGCGGTTCTTCCGGGGAGCGACCGAGCTGCTGCGGGAGCCGGGGCCCGGACCCAGCCTGGGCGAGTGGCTGGCGCGCGAGCGCTACGGCGACGGCTTCGTCGAGGATCACCTGCTGCCGATGGGGGCGGCGATCTGGTCGTGCCCGGTCGGGACCATGCTCGACTTCCCGGCCCGCTCGTTCGTGCAGTTCTTCGAGAACCACCAGCTTCTCAACCTGCTCGAGCGGTCGCAGTGGCGGACCGTGTCGGGCGGATCGAAGCGGTATGTGGCGCGCCTGGCCGCCCGGCTGCCCGGCCGCATCCGGCTCGGATCCCCGGTGCTTTCGGTGACCGGCACCCCCGACGGCACGACGCTGGTGGCCGGCGACGGCAGCGTGCAGGACTACGACCACGTGGTGTTCGCGACCCATGGCGACCAGGCGCTTCGCCTGATCGCGGAACCGACAGCGGCCGAGACCGCCGTGCTCGGCTGCTTCCGCTACCAGCCCAATACCGCCATCCTGCACCGCGACCCGACGCTGATGCCGCGCCGCCGCGCCGCCTGGGCGGCCTGGAACTACCAGGCCGAGCGGGCCGGCGGCAGCGACCGGCGGGTGGCCCTGACCTACTGGATGAACCTGCTGCAGAACATCGATCCGGCCCAGCCGCTGTTCGTCAGCATGAACCCGCTGCGCGAACCGGACCCGGCCAAGGTGTTCGCCCGCATCGCCTACGAGCATCCGGTGTTCGACGCCGCGGCGATCGCCGCGCAGGACCGGCTGCCGGATATCCAGGGCAAGCGGAACCTGTGGTTCTGCGGCAGCTACGCCGGCTGGGGCTTCCACGAGGACGGGCTGAAGGCGGCGATCGGCGTGGCGCTGGCGCTCGGCGCCGAGATTCCCTGGCCGAGCGACGTGTCGCCCGCCAACCTGGCGCCTGCCGGCCTGACGCCCGCCGGGTCCACGGCCGCGCCGATGCTGGCCGATGCGGCGGACTGAGCGGATGCCCGATACCCCCGAATCCGGCACACTGCGTTCGGCGCTGTATGTGGGCCATGTGACCCACGCCCGCCTGGGCGCCCACAGCCACCGGTTCCGCTACCGGGTGGTGTCGCTGCTGCTCGACCTCGACGAGCTGGAGGCGGTCGACCGGCGGCTCGCGACCTTCTCGGTCGAGCGCGCCAACCTGTTCAGCTTCCACAACCGCGACCACGGCGCCCGCGACGGCTCGGCCCTGCGGCCATGGGTCGAGGCGGCGTTCGCCGAAGCCGGCCGGCCGATCGACGGCGGCCGGATCCTGATGCTGTGCTTCCCGCGGGTGCTCGGCTACGCATTCAACCCGCTGACGATCTACTGGGCCTACGGTCCCGACGGCGGGCTGGCGGGCGCGCTGTACGAGGTCAAGAACACCTTCGGCGACCAGCACGGCTACCTGATCGCGGCCGGTCGCGACCATCCTCCCGGCACGCCGCTGATCCAGGCGGTCGACAAGCGCTTCCACGTCTCGCCGTTCCTGCCGGTCGAGGGCGGCTACCGGTTCCGGCTGGACGAACCGGGCGAGCGGCTGCGGGTGCTGATCCGGCTGGTCGGCCCGGACGGCGCCGACCGCCTGATCGCGGCCCAGACCGGAACCCGGCGCGAGCTGACCGACGCCGGCCTGCTGGCCAGCCTGGCCACCCACCCCTGGAACACCGCCAAGGTGACGGCGGCGATCCATTGGGAGGCCCTGCGGCTCTGGCTGAAGGGCGCGCCGTACCACCCCCGACCCGAGCCGCCGGCGACACCGGTGTCGCTCGGCCGAGACCAGACCCCGGGAACCATGCCGCCGGAGACCTCATGAGACCGCTGCCTGCGATCGCCACTGGCGAATACCCGACCCGCGGCCGGCCGGAAGCCGAGACCGCGGCCGTCGCGCCGCACGACTGGACCGGCCTGGACCGCTGGACCCAGGCCGCCTTCCGGCTGCTGTCGGGTATCTCGGTCGGCCGGCTGACCGTGATCCTGGCCGACGGCCGGACCGCGCGCTTCGAGGGCCCGACCCCGGGGCCCGACGCGACCGTCCGGCTGCACGACCCCGATGCCGTCCGCCGCTTCATGCTGGGCGGCGACCTCGCCTTCGCCGAGGCCTATATGGACGGCGCCGTGGAATGCCCGGACCCGGCCCCGCTGGTCGAGCTCTACGTGCGCAACCAGGACGCCCTCGGCCAGACCGCGCTGGGCGGCGTCGCCCGGGTGCTGATGCGCCGGGTGCGGCACTGGTTCAACGCCAACACCAAGCGTGGCAGCCGCCGCAACATCGCCTATCACTACGACCTCGGAAACGCGTTCTACGAGCGCTGGCTCGACCCCTCGATGACCTATTCCGCGGCCCGCTACCGGGATCCCGGGCAGCCGCTGGAAGCGGCCCAGACCGCCAAGTACCGGCAACTCGCCGACATGCTGGATCTTCGGCCCGGCCAGACGGTACTGGAGATCGGCTGCGGCTGGGGCGGCTTCGCGGAGATCGCCGCCCGCGACTACGGCGCCCGCGTGCTGGGCGTCACCCTGTCGCGCGAGCAGCACGCCTACGCGGTCGAGCGCATCCGCCGGGCCGGCCTGGCCGACCGGGTACGCTTCGAGATCCGCGACTATCGCGAGGTCGAGGGCCGCTTCGACCGGATCGCCTCGATCGAGATGTTCGAGGCGGTCGGCGAGCGCTACTGGAAGCGGTTCTTCGCCACCCTGAACGACCGGCTGGCCGAGGGCGGCCGCGCCGCCCTCCAGGCCATCACCATCGCCGAGGGCCAGTTCGCCGACTACCGGTCGAGCCCGGACTTCATCCAGCGCTACATCTTCCCCGGCGGCATGCTGCCGACCGGGCGCCACCTGCACGCGCTGGCTGCACCGCACGGCCTGAAGGTCGATGGCGAGGACCGCTTCGGCCTGGACTATGCCCGCACCCTGGCCGAATGGCGCCAGCGCTTCCTGGCCGAATGGCCGCGGATCGAGGCGCTCGGCTTCGACGACCGGTTCCGCCGGATGTGGGAATACTACCTGGCCTATTGCGAGGGCGGCTTCCGGGGCGGCCAGATCGACGTCTGCCAGATCGTCTATGCCAAGCGTTGAGGCGACGGGTGGTTTCCGGAGCCGGGCGCTGACGCGCCCCCTCCGGAATGACGAAATCGGCAAACGGATCCCACCCTCCATCGTCATCCCGGAGCGGCTGCGCGAGCAGCCGGCTCCAGGACCCACGGCGCGACGGACGACCACCGCCGATGCCTGACATTGCCCGTCTACCCCTGGTCCGGCTGGTCGCCTACGGTCTGCCGGCCTTGCCGGCGGCGGCGCTCGGGCTGCCGCTGTATATCTTCCTGCCGACCTTCTACGCCGCCGAGCTCGGCCTGCCGCTGGCCGCCGTCGGTGCCGCCCTGCTGGCGGCCCGGCTGTGGGACGTGGTCACCGACCCGGTGGTCGGCATCCTGTCCGACCGCACCCGCGGCCGATTCGGCCGGCGGCGACCCTGGCTGGTCGCCGCGCTGCCGTTGCTGGTGCTGTCGGTGTGGATGCTGTTCCGCCCGGCCGAGGGCGCCGGGGTCGGCTATCTCGCGCTCTGGAGTGCCGCGCTCTACCTGGGCTGGACCATGCTGGCGCTGCCGCACTCTGCCTGGGGCGCGGAACTGTCCGACGACTATCACGAGCGGGCGCGGATCAGCGCCGCACGCGAGGTGGCGCTGGTGGCCGGCACCCTGGTGGCGGCCGGGCTGCCGCTGGTCATCGGCGTCGACGGCGAGAGCGACCCGGGCGCGGTGCTGGCGCTGCTCGCGGTGCTGCTGGCGGTCGGGCTGCCGGCAGCGGTCGCAGTCGCCGTGACCATAGTCCCGGACGGCCGGGCCGCGGCCACGCAACCGGTTCCCTGGCGCCAGGCCGGCGCGCTGCTGGCCGCCAACCGGCCGTTCGCCCGGCTGATCGCCGCCTATCTGCTCAACGGTATCGCCAACGGCCTGCCGGCCACCCTGTTCCTGCTGTTCGTCGCCCATGTGCTGGCGGCACCGGAGATGCAGGGCCCGCTGCTGTTCGTCTACTTCCTGTGCGGCATCCTCGGGGTGCCGGCCTGGCTGGCGCTGGCCCGCCGCCTCGGCAAGCACCGGACCTGGTGCCTGGCGATGATCGCCAACTGCCTGGCGTTCGCCTGGGCGCCGCTGCTCGGCGCCGGCGACGTCTGGCCGTTCCTGGCGATCTGCATCCTCTCGGGGCTGTGCCTCGGCGCCGACCTGGTGCTGCCGAGCGCGATCCAGGCCGACGTGGTCGACGTCGATACCGCCGCCGGCGGCGGCCGGCGGACCGGGCTGTACTTCGCGTTCTGGGGCATGGCGACCAAGCTCGCCCTGGCACTCGCCGTCGGGGCGGCATTCCCGCTGCTGGAACTGGCCGGCTTCCGGGCCGACGCCGACGGCAACCCGGCATCGGCCCTGCTGACCCTGGCCCTGCTGTACGGTGCCGCCCCCGTCATCTTCAAGATCGTCGCCATCGCGCTGATGTGGCGCTTCCCGCTGGACCAGACGGCGCAGGCCGATCTGCGCCTGCGGATCCGAACCATCGAGACCGAACCGAGGACTGATCCATGATCCGCCAGCTTGCGTATCTGATGTTGTTGCTGCCGTTGCTGGGAGCGTGCCGGTCCATGAACATCGACGATTTCGAAGGCACGACGCCGGCCCTGGTCCTGGAGGACTACTTCGTCGGCGAGACCAGGGCCTGGGGCATCTTCGAGGACCGCTTCGGCAACCTGCGCCGCGAGTTCAAGGTCGACATCGTCGGCACCTGGGACGGCCGCGTCCTGACCATGACCGAGGACTTCGTCTACGCCGACGGCGAGACCGACCAGCGGGTCTGGCAGATCGAGAAGCTGGGCGAAGGCCGGTACCGGGGGCGTGCCAACGACGTCATCGGCACCGCCGAGGGCACGGTCAAGGGCAAGGCCCTGACCTGGTCCTACGACATCGTGCTGAAGGTCGGCGGCAGCGACCTGAAGGTCCGCTTCATCGACTGGCTGTTCCTGCAGGACGACGAGGTGATGATCAACCGCGCCTCGGTCACGAAGTTCGGGATCGAGATCGGCACGGTAACGCTGTTCTTCCGCAAGCCGGCGGCGCAGGGAGCCTCAGACGCCGGCGGCAAACAAGCGGCGTAGCGCCCGGATCGCCGCCCCCACCACCGGCAGCCGGGCATAGACCTGGCCGGCCGCGTCCCAATGGTCGATATGCGCGCTGACCCGGACCGTATCCGGGTCGAAGCGCAGCTCGCTCATGCCGTCGATGGCAATGTTCCGATTTCGAAACGAGCCGGTGAACCGCCAGCGGATGCTGCCGGTGGTGGCCCCGAGCGCCCGGTCCAGCACCTCGAAGCGCGGGTCCGTCACGGTGCGGAACATGTGCGCGTACAGCGCCACGTAGCGGTCGATGCCCACGATCTCCTGGAACGGGTCGACGAAGCGGACATCGGCGGTGCACAGCGCCCGCAATTCATCGATCCGGTCGGGCGCCAGGGTCTCGAACAGCCGGCAGTAACCCTCCAGGGTGGCATGCCGCGGGTCCTCCACCCCGATCATTTGCCGGTCGCGCGATGCATCAGGGCAAAGTACAGGGCGTCGGGCAGCACGCCCAGAAGCTTCAGGATCAGCGCGAAGCGGCGCGGGAAGGTGATCTCGAAGGCGTTGCCCTGCAGGCCCCGGACCAACCGCTCGGCGGCTTCGTCGACCTCCATCAGGAACGGCATCGGGAACGGGTTGCGGTCGGTCAGCGGCGTGCGCACGAAGCCCGGGCACACCACCTGGGTGACGATCCCCAGGTGGTCGAGGTCGAACTTCAGCGATTCCGCGAAGTTGATCAGTCCGGCCTTGGTGGCGCCGTAGCCGGCCGAGGTCGGCAGGCCGCGGTAACCGGCGACGCTGGACACGATCGCCAACCGTCCGGCCCGTCGGTCGATCAGGCCCGGCAGCACGGCATCGACGGCGTTCACGACGCCCATCAGGTTGATCTCGACCAGATTTCGGACCACCGCCGCGTCGAAGCCGCGGGCCTCGACCGGGGTGTGGAGCCCGGCCGCCAGCACCGCCGTGGCGATCGGCCCGAGCTCGCCCTCGATCCGCGCGACCGTCGCCCGGCAGGCGTCGAGGTCGGTCACGTCGAGCGGGAACGATACGATCCGGCCGTCGAAGGTCTCGGCGGCAAGGGCCGCCAGGGCCTCGACGCCGCGGGCGCTGGCCGCCACCGTCCAGCCAGCCCGCGCCATGCGGCGGGCCAGGGCGGCGCCGATGCCGCTGCTGGCCCCGGTGATCCATGCGATCGGTGCGTCCATGTCGGTTCCTTTCATCCGCTCAGGCCAGTTGCGCCAGGAACCGGTCGGCCTGCGCCAGCATGGCCTCCCGGCTTGCCGGCTCGAACCGGTCGAGCGTTCTGTAGGCCAGGGCGAGCCGCGGATTGCCGCCCAGGACCTCGCGGTTGCGGTCCATGAAGCGCCAGTACAGCGCATTGAACGGGCAAGCCTTCGGCCCGACCGAGACGTCGGGCCGGTAGCGACAGTGCCCGCAATAGTTCGACATCCGCCGGATGTAGCTGCCGCTGGCCGCATAGGGCTTCGAGCCGAGCAGGCCGCCATCGGCGTGCAGGACCATGCCGTGGGTGTTCGGCAACTGCACCCACTCGACCGCGTCGGCATAGACCTCGAGATACCAGCGGTTGACCGCCCCCGGCTCGGCCCCGATCAGCAGCGCGAAGTTGCCGATCACCATCAGGCGCTGGATGTGGTGGGCGTAGGCGTGGCGCCGGGTGTCGCCGATGCTGGCCGCAAGGCACGTCATGTCGGTCTCGCCGGACCAGAAGAATGCCGGCAGCGCGCGGTCGGCGCCCAGCGCGTTGCGCCGGGCATAGGCCGGGCCCTGGTGCCAGTAGATCCCGCGCACGTATTCCCGCCAGCCCAGAATCTGGCGCACGAACCCCTCGGCGGCATTCAGCGGCACCGATCCGTCGCGCCACGCCCGCTCGACCCGCGCCAGCATCGCGCCGGCGTCCAGCAGCCCGACATTCAGGTAGGGCGACACCACGGCGTGGAACAGAAACGGCCGGCCGACGGCCATGGCGTCCTGGTAGTCACCGAAGTGCCGCAGCCGCTCGACCACGAAGCGCTCCCACAGCGCCTCGGCATCGGCCCGGGTCACGGCGTAGCCGAACCCCTCGAGGTCGCCGAAATGGCTGTCGAATCGGGTGCGCACCAGCGCGATCACCGCCTGGGTGACGTCGTCCGGCTCGATCGCCGGCACCGCCGGCGGCTCCAGGTCGTCGGGCATCCGACGACGGTTCTCGGCGTCCAGGTTCCAGCGCCCGCCGGCCGGCTCGTCGCCGTCCATCAGGATCCCGGTGCGCCGGCGCATCACCCGATAGAAGTGCTCCATCCGGAACTCGCGACGCCCCTCGGCCCAGGCGTCGAAGACCGGGGACGGGCACAGGAAGCGGTCGTCGGGCCGGATCTCCACCGGCACCCCGGCCGCGGTCGCCCAGCCGGCCATGTCGTCGGCCACCCGCCACTCTCCGGCCGCCGTCGCCACCACCTCGGCGGCCCGGTGGCGGGCGACGGCCCGTACCACCTCGCCGCGCAGCGTCCCGGTGTTGGCGGGTTCGTCGAGCCGGACATAGTCGACCGGTACCCCGGCGGCCGTCAGTTCGGCCGCGAAGTGTCGCATGGCACTCAGGAAGAAGACGATCTTCTGCGGATGGTGGCGGACATGGGTCGCCTCGGCATCGACCTCGGCCATCAGGACCACGTCGCGGTCCGGGTCGAGGTCCCGCAGCGCCGCGATCCCGGTGCTCAACTGGTCGCCGAGCAGCACGCGCAGGGTGGTCCCGTTCACGGGCGTGCCAGTGCCCCTCACGCCGCCGGCAGGCCGCGGCCGTCGCGCAGCGGCGTGCCGAACCGGCCGGCGTCGCCGGGCTCGGGCGCGACCCGGGTGTACTCGATGAAGCTGCCGCCGATGGTGAAGCTCATCTTCTGCCAGACCCGGTCGGCGTCGTACCAGAAGTCGAGGTCGATCTCGCCGCGCATGGCGTAGCGCCGGGTCTCGACCGGCCGCCCCAGCGCGGTGATCGTTTCGACCCCGACCGGGCTGATCGTGAACTCGACGATCCGACCGAGCTGGCTGTCCAGCATGCGGCGCTGCTCGACGAAGCGCGGGTGCCAGTAGCTCGACGGCAGGATGCCCGGCGGTGCGACCAGCCGCCCCTGCATGCCGTCGACCTGCAGGCCGTCGGAACCGGAGCGCGCGGTCATCGCCTGGTCGGCTCCGTCGTCGTTGGTCACGCTGTCGAGTGCCGTCAGCCGGCCGCTCCGCCAGCGTTCGCGCGCGCGATGCTCGTAGCGGTACAGCGCGATGCCCGCGAAGCCGACCACGAAGTCGATATAGACCTCCGCGAGGCCGTCGCCGCCATCCGGGCGGAACCGCTCCATCACCACGCCGAGCGGTGAACCGTCTCGGGTAACGGCGAACTTCAGGATCTCGGGATAGGCGGCCGCCAGCGCCGTCCCGCCGGCCGCCGGCCGGACTCCGCAGAGCGCGAGGCCGCCGGCGCAGGCCAGGCCGCCAATCAGGCGTCGGCGATGGATCGTCACGGGCATCCGTCCCTGTCGTTCAGACTGCGAACCGAATACGCGGCGGCCCGGCGGCTGGATCACTACTCCGCCGGATGCGCGACCGGCGCAGGGTCGGCCGCGGGGTCCGTCGTCGCCCGGCGGCGCGAGAACAGGGTATAGGCGGTCGGCACCACGAACAGGGTCAGCACGGTGCCGAAGGTCATGCCGCCGACGATCACCCAGCCGATCGCCTCCCGGCTCTCGCCGCCGGCGCCATGGGCGATCGCCAGCGGGATCGCCCCGCAGACCATGGCACCGGTGGTCATCAGGATCGGCCGCAGCCGCAGGGTGGCGGCCTCGACGACGGCGTCGCGCATCGCCATGCCGTCGTCCTGCAGCTTGTTGGCGAACTGCACGATCAGGATGCCGTGCTTGGTGATCAGCCCGATCAGGGTGATCAGGCCGATCTGGCTGTAGATGTTCAGGGTGCCGCCGGTCAGGTGCATGGCGCCGAGCGCGCCGGCCATCGACAGCGGCACCGTCAGCATGATGATGAACGGGTCGACGAAGCTCTCGAACTGCGCCGACAGCACCAGGTAGATGAAACCGAGTGCCAGCACGAAGATGAAGGCGAGGCTGGTGCCGGTCTGCTTGAACTCGCGGCTGATGCCGCCGTAGTCCTGGCGGGTGCTGTCGGGGAGGACCTTCTCCGCCGTCGCCTCCAGGAAGTCGAGCGCCTCGCCGAGGGTGTAGCCCGGCGCCAGGTTGCCGGTGATCTTGGCGGCGCGCAGCTGGTTGAACCGATTCAGCGCCTTCGGCGACACCGTCTCCTCGATCCGCATCAGGTTGGACAGCTGGATCATCTCGCCGCCGACGCCGCGCACGTAGATGTCCTGCACGTCGGCCGGGGTCTGGCGCTCGGTCGCCGCGACCTGGACGATCACGTCGTACTGCTCGCCGTTCATGTTGAAGCGCGTCACCTTGCGGCCGCCCAGCAGGGTCTCCAGCGTGCGCCCGACGGTCAGCACGCCGGCGCCGGCGTCGGCGATCCGATCGCGGTCGAGTTCGACCTCGATCTGCGGGCTGTTCAGCTTCAGGTCGGTGTCGAGGTTCAGCAGGTTCTCGTTCTCCGACGCCGCCTCCAGGAACTGCTTCACGTAGCGGTCGAGCTGGTCGTAGGGCTCGGCCGTCAGGATCAGGAACTCGATCGGCCGGGCCCGCGCACTCTGGCCGAACGATCCCGGGTTGTTGACCGAGGCGCGCAGGCCGGCGACCCGGCGCACCTTGGGCTGCAGCGCGGCGCCGATGTCCATCTGCGAGCGCTGTCGGGTCTCCCACGGCTCCAACTGCGAGAACGAGATGAAATCCGTCACCTCCGGCGAACCGGAGATCACGAAGTAGTGGTTCACCTCCGGCACCCCGGTCAGCAGCTTCTCGACCTGCAGGGCGTAGCGGCTGGTGAAGTCGATAGTGGATCCTTCCGGCGCCGAGCCCTGCACGAACAGCACGCCGCGATCCTCGATCGGGGCCAGTTCGGACTTCAGGCCGGACAGCAGGAACCAGGAGCCGCCGGCCACCGCCAGCACCATCGCCACGATCAGCCAACGGACCTTGAGGGTGCCGAGAAGCGCCGCCCGGTAGCCGCGGTTGAGCGCCTGGAAGCCGCCATCCAGGAACCCTGCGACCGGCCCCTGCTGCTCATGCCGGCGCATCAGCTTGCCGCACATCATCGGGCTGAGCGTCAGGGCCACCAGCCCGGACACCAGCACCGCCGCCGCCAGGGTCAGCGCGAATTCGGTGAACAGCTTCCCGGTGCGGCCCGGCGAGAACGCCACCGGCGCGTACACCGCGGCGAGCGTCAGGGTCATCGCCACCACCGCGCCGGAGATCTCGTTGATCCCGGTGATGGCGGCGCGCACCGGCTTCATGCCGTTCTCGATGTGCCGATGGATGTTCTCGAGCACCACGATGGCGTCGTCGACCACCAGCCCGATCGCCAGCACCATGGCCAGCAGGGTGAGGGTGTTGATCGAGAAGCCGAGCGCGAACATGAAGGCGCAGGCGCCGATCAGCGATACCGGGATGGTGACCAGCGGGATCAGGGTGGCCCGGACGGTGTGCAGGAAGAAATAGATGACCAGCACCACCAGGATCACCGCCTCGGCGATGGTGGTGAACACCGCCTCGATCGAGCGGTCGATGAAGATCGACTTGTCGTAGGCGACCTCGGCGTTCATGCCGGCCGGCAAATCCGCCTTGATGACCGGCATCACCGCGCGCAGCGCCACCGACACGTCCAGCGGATTGGCGACCGCCTGCTTGACGATGCCCATGATGACCGCGGTGTCGCCCTTGTAGCGGGTGGTCCGGCGCTCGTCCTCGGGGCCGATCTCGACCCTGGCCAGGTCGCCGATCCGCACCGCGAAACCGTCGGCGTCCTTGACCACGACCCGGCGGAACTCCGCGGGCGTGACCAGGCCGCTGCGCGACAGCACCGTGAACTCGCGGTCCAGGCTCTCGATCCGGCCGGACGGCAGCTCGACGTTCTGCTGGCGCAGCGCGTTCTCCAGGTCCTGGACGGTCAGGTCGTAGGCGGCGAGGCGCGTGCGGTCGACCCAGATCCGCATGGCGTAGCGGCGCTCGCCGAAGATCCGCACCTCGGCGACGCCGGGCAGGTTCTGCAGCCGGTCCCGGATGTAGCGGTCGGCGTAGTCGGAGATCTCGATCGGCGAGTGCCGGTCGCTTGTGAAGGCGATGAAGATGATCGACTGGGCGTCGGCCTCGACCTTGGCGATCACCGGCTCCTCGACCTCGGCCGGCAGCCGGCCGCGCACCCGGCTGACCCGGTCGCGGACGTCGCTGGCCGCGACGTCGGCGTCGGCGCTCAACAGGAACCGCACGGTGATCCGGCTGGTCTCCGGCCGGCTGATCGACTCCAGGATCTCGATACCCTCGATGCCGGCGATCGAGGCCTCCAGGATCTGGGTGACCTGGGACTCGATGATCTGGGCGCTGGCACCCGGATAGCCGGTGGCGACCGACACCACCGGGACGTCGATGTTCGGGTATTCCCGGACCGTCAGGCGCATCAGCGACACCAGACCGACCAGCACCAGGATCAGGCTGACGACCGTGGAGAACACCGGTCGACGGACGAAGAACTCGAGCAGCCCCATGGCGCGATCCGTTGCAGCCTACGACCCGGAAGCGCCGGGCCCCGACACGATTTCCACCTTGGCACCGTCGCGCAGCTGCTGGTGACCTGCGGTCACGACGACCGCATCGCGGTCGATCCCGGCCTGCACCTCGACCCGGCCCGGCAGCCGGCGGCCGATTGTCACCGCGGTGCGCACCGCCTTGCCGCCGTCGACCCGGTACACGAACAACGCCCCATCGGCCTGGAATATCGCCGCTTCCGGCACCAGCAAGGCCTGCGGGCGCTCCTCCACGACGATGCGGATGCGCGCGAACATGCCGGGCAGCAGCAGGCCTTCGGGATTGCCGACCTGCGCGCGCAGACGCACTGCCCGGCCGTTGACGTCGACGATCGGATCGACGGCGACGATCTCGCCCTCGATGGTCTCGCCCGGGCGCGCGTCCACGGTCATGCGGACCGGCAGGCCGACACGCAGATGCGGCAGGAACACCTCGGAGACCCGGAAGTCGACCTTGAGGGGGTCGATGCTGGCCAGTTCGACGATGCGGTCGCCGGGACTGACATAGGCGCCGACGCTGACCGCCCGGAACCCGACGACCCCGGAGAACGGCGCGGTGATCACGGTCTTGGCGAGCCGGGCCTCGGCCAGGGTCAACTGGGCCTTGGCCGCATGATAGGCCGCCTCGGCCTCGTCGCGGGCCCGCAGCGTCCCGGTGCCCTGCTTGGCGAGGGTTTGGGCGCGCTCGTGGTTGGCGGTGGCCAGCGCCAGGTCGGAGCGTGCCCGGACCAGCTCGGCCTTCAGGATCTCGGCGTCGAGCTCGAACAGCACCTGGCCCTGCTCGACCCGCTCGGTCTCCTGGAAATTGAAGCGCGCGATGCGCCCCGGGATCTCCGGCGATACCACCACGGACTCGTTGGCCACCAGGGTTCCGAAGGCGCGGATGTCCTCGACCACTGTGTCGGTCTCGGCGGCGGCGGTCTCGACCGCGACGCCGGCGCGCTTCGGCGTCACGGCGGCCTTGGCCTCGCCGATCGGCTGGTCGGCACGGTGCAGCCATACGCCACCGGACGCCAGCGCCCCGACGACCACCACGCCGACGACGAGAGCCCAACCACCCTTCGTCATGTCCGGTCTTTTCCCAGGCGATCGAATCGGCCGGGCGGAGCGCCGTGCCCCGCCTTCCCCGGAGTTCCGATCAGGCCAAGTCGAATATTAGCCGAAGCGTGGGGTCCGTGGAATGCCGATCGTGGGCCAGGCAACGGCAATTTCGGGCATCACCGACCCTCGGCCAGAGCCTTCAGCTTGGCGAACCCCGCCTCGAAATCGCCGCCGACCATGCGATCCATGTCCATGAACACGTGCATGACCTTCCCGAAGAACGGCGTCGGGCCGCGCATCGCCCAGGAAACGTGGGTTCCGGGCCCGTCCGGCACCAGGGTGAACTCGACGGTGTTGTGGGCCTCGAACGGTCGCTCGAAGTCGAGCGCCAGGACGATCCGCGACGGCGCCGTCGCCTCGATGATTCGCATCCGGCCCTTGCCGACCTGCTTGTTGCCCTCCCAGGCGTATTCCGCACCCTCGCCAGCGGTAACGGCGCCATAGGTCCGGGTCATGGCCGGATCCTTGGTCTCCCAGGGCGACCAATCGGTCCAGCGCCGGAAGTCGGCGATCAGCGCGAACACGGTTTCGGGCGGCGCCGCGATGCCGGCCGATCGCTCCACCCGGAAGATGTCGGGCTTGCGGGCGGCGAGGACGAGGACGGCGGCGACCCCAACGGCGACCAGGACAGCGGCGGCGATGGCGACGAGTTCGAACATGGGAACCTCCGTGGCCCGGCTATGCACCGATCACCGGACACCCCGCCTGTGGAACACGTCGGCAGAACGCTTTCCGACGCTCCCCGGGGGAATCCTTGTCGAGCCGATGCCTGCCGGGGCGGCCCTACGACCGGCCGATCACCTCATCCCAGGTGCAGGGCAACGGGGTGCGTCCCAGAACCAGGGCCTCGGCCTCGGTGCGCTCCGCCGCGTTCAGCGCCGACCACAGATCGCTGCTTGCCTCGCGGGCATCGCCGACCCCCAGTGCTTCGGCGCGCCGCAGCCAACCATAGGCGACCGCAGGGTTGGTGCTGCTGCCGGCGATGTTCTGCGCCACCCGCCGCATCACCCGGATGCCGTCCACGACGTCGCCGGCGTAGATCGCGCCGAGCTTGAACGCCGCCGGCCCGTGGCGCTGGGCCGCCGCCCGGCACAGCCAGTCGACCGCCTTCGGAGTGTCGTAGAAGCCCCCGCCCTCGTTGATCGAGCAGCACAGGGCGTCGCCGACCCGGAACTGCGCTTCGGCATCGCCGGCCTGGGCCGCCTGGATGTTGTTCGACACGATCACCTTGTCCCGGGTGATGTTGGCACCCTCGGCGACCGCGCCGGCGCAGCCGGCCAGCAACAGCAGGCCAAGCCCACAAAGCGCCTTCAGTGAGTGGCCCATGCGACGTCTCCTTGAATTCCTCGCGCCAGTCTAGGCCGGAGCGACGCCCCTGTCACGGCGGATTCATGCCGCTCCACCCCGTCGACCGGCGCCGTCCGGGAGTGCCCGTCTGCAGCGGACTCGACGCCGTCCCCGGACCCCCGCGACGCCGGGCTGGTGCGCGCTCCCGGTCCGCGCCATGCTCGGATCCGATGACCGTCGACGCCCAGCCCCTCGACCCGGACAGCCGGGCCACGCCCCGCACCGTCGCCGCCCGTACTCTGGCGGCGATCCGCTGGGTGGCGCTGGCCGGCCAGGTCGCCACCCTGGTGACGGTGCATTTCGGCTTCGGCTTCCAGCTGCCGATGACGCTGGCGCTGGCGATCGTCGCGGCGTCGGCGGTGCTGAACCTGACACTGCTGCGCCGGCGACCGGGGCGCGACCGCCTGAACGAGCGCGAGGCGGCGTTCTACCTCGGCTTCGACATCCTGCAGCTCGCTGCCCTGCTGTTCGTCACCGGCGGCCTCGGCAACCCGTTCGCGCTGCTGCTGCTGGCGCCGGTCACGGTGTCCGCCACCGTCCTGACCCGGCGCTCGACCATCCATCTCTGCCTGCTGGCCCTGGTCTGCGCCACCGCGCTGGCGTTCGCGTACCTGCCGCTGCCGTGGGCCGACGCCCAGGGCTTCACGCTGCCGCCGGTCTATACCGCCGGAACCTGGGTGGCGCTGGTCGTCGCCCTGGTGTTCAACGCCGCCTATGCCTGGTGGGTGGCGGAGGAGGCGCGGCGGATCTCGGCGGCCCTGGCCGCCACCCAGGAGGCATTGGCCCGCCAGCAGCGCCTGGCCGCGGTCGGCGCCCTGGCCGCCGCCGCCGCCCATGAGCTGGGCAGCCCGCTCGGCACCATCGCCGTGGTAGCCCGGGAGCTGGCCCGCGAGCTGCCGGCCGACAGCGACCTTGCCGAGGACGCGCAACTGCTGTTGTCGGAGAGCCAGCGCTGCCGCGATATCCTGGCGAGCCTGGCGCGCCGGTCCGAGCCCGAGCCGCACAGCCCGTTCACCGAGCTGCCGTTCGACGCCCTGGTCGAGCAGGCCGCCGAGCCCTACCAGCGCGACGGCATCGCCGTGATCATCGAGGCGCATGGCCCGGAGGCAGCCTCGGTGAACGCCCAGGCGCCGACGACCCGGCCGACCCCGGAGCTGCTGCACGGCCTCGGGTCGATCGTCCAGAACGCCGTGCAGTTCGCCGCCGGAACGGTCGAGGTCACGGTCGCCTGGGACGAATCCGGGATGCTGTCGGTCGAGGTCGAGGACGACGGGCCCGGCTTCGCGCCGTCGGTGCTGTCGCGACTCGGCGAGCCCTATGTCTCGACCCGCACCGGCCGCGACGGCCATATGGGGCTGGGCCTGTTCATCGCCCGCACGCTGCTGGAGCGTACCGGTGCCGAGATCGGCTTCGCCAACCGCCCGGACGGCGGCGCCCGGGTCGACGTGCACTGGCCGAACGGGCTGCGGCTCGACCCGGGCCGCTGACCTGTGCTCTGGAATCGGTCAAAGGACTTGATTTGAGGCAGTATCCGCGACATTTCATGGAGATCATGTCAACAGTAGACCACACACCCGTTCCACTGCCCGCCGCCCTGCCGGCCGGTGCCGATGCGACGCTGCTGATCGTCGACGACGACGGCCCGTTGCGGAATCGCCTGTCGCGCGCCATGGAGCGCCGCGGCTTCGTGGTCACCGCGGTGGAGAGCGTACGCGAGGGTCTGGCCGCCACCCGGGGCGCCCCGCCGGCCTATGCCATCATCGACCTGCGGCTGGCCGACGGCAGCGGCCTGGACGTGGTCGGCGCCCTGCGCGACGCCCGGCCGGACGCCCGCATCGTGATGCTGACCGGCTACGGCAACATCGCCACCGCGGTCGCCGCGGTGAAGGCCGGGGCCATCGACTACCTGCCGAAACCGGCCGACGCGGACGCCATCACGGCAGCGTTGCTGGACCATGCAGACGCCCTGCCGCCGCCGCCGGAGAACCCGATGTCGGCCGACCGGGTGCGCTGGGAGCATATCCAGCGGGTCTACGAGCAGTGCGACCGGAACGTGTCGGAGACCGCGCGGCGACTGCGCATGCACCGCCGCACGCTGCAGCGGATCCTGGCCAAGCACGCCCCGCGCGGATAGGCGCGCGGGCCGGCTTTCTCAGCCGACCCGACCCTCGCTGGTCAGCAGCTTGTCGATGTAGCGGCCCTGGTACATCGTGATTCCGAGCGATTGGCCGAACCGCACGGCCTCGTCGGAATCGCAGCGCGCCAGGATGATTCGCGCCCGGCCGCAGCGGTCGATGTGTTCCTTCAACTCGGTCGTACGCGAGCCCGACAGGTCGTCGGCCATGTCCGGCGTCCAGATCAGCTTCAGCAGGTCGAGGCCGAGCCGCTCGCGGTCGATGAACTGCAGGGTCAGGTGGTTCAGCCCGTCCAGGCAGATCCGGTAGCCGCGCTCACGCATGAAGTCGCGCGCGAACATGTAGGCGCCCATGTCGCCGAAGATGTCGATCTTCTGCAACTCGATGACGACGGTGCCGCGGGCGATCGCCTTCAGCGAGGAATCGAAGTTCAGGAACGGCGGCGACAGGATGGTGCCGACGTTCAGATTGATGCTGAAGGAACTGGCGATCGAGCTGTCGTCGTTGCGCACCAGCATCGACAGCATGCGACTGTCGAGGGTCTGGGTCAGATGCTGGAACAGCCAGAGGTTCGACGCCAGATCGAACTCCGGCAGCACCGACTGCTGCAGGTCGGCGATCGAGATGTACAGCTCGCGGAACACCGGCTGCGGGGCCTGGCTGCCCGGGGTGATCGCACACACCGCCTGGCGGCGCATCAGGTTGGAGAGGTCGGCGCGGCGGAGGAAGTTCTCGAGCTTGCCGAGCTGTTCCGGGTCGAGCGCCTTGCGGGATCCCTTGTTGAGCTGCGTGCCCTTCTCGCTAGCGACCGCCAGCCGGGCCTTGCGCTCGCGCTCGCGGTGCATGGACTTGACGATGTCCAGCAGCTCCTCGAACTGGCTCTCGACGTTGTACCAGGTGCAGAACCGCGCGAGGTCTTCCTCCTCGTCGCCCTGACTCAGCGGGTCTTCGCTGAACAGATAGCGGACCTTCATGATCGCGGCGTCGATGTCCTCGATCGCGGCGTCCTTGCAGATGAAGAACAGGTCCGAGTTCGAGAGCACAAAGATCTGGCCCTCGTAGTTGTTGACCATGCCTTCGAAGGTCGCCCCGGCGATGCGGATGTGGTGGTCCTGGCGATTCTGCGGGCGCAGACGCGACAGGTGGATATGCACCGCCATCCGACCTTCGAGGTTGCGTCCTAGCCGCTGCAGGTAGTCGAGCAGGAGATACTCCTGGCTCGGTCCCCGCGACCGGTTCTGCACTTGACTGATCGCCATGGATCTCCCGTCCGTCGAAGCGACGATGTCAGCGTAACGACGCTCCCCACTCGCGCCCGGGCCCAGGCTAGCACCGCGGTGTGCGTGCGTAAACGAGCCCCGAAAGCGGCAGCAACTAGCTGCAAATCGAGGCAAAACCCAGGAAATTCAAGGCCTCGCCCGCCCAAGCTTTGCACTCCAGCTTAATTATCTGACCAAAAATCACTTTTAGTCAAATGTTTAGTAGGATAGATTAATGTACGAGCTAAGCTGAAGGGCGAACGGCCGCCAGAATGACTCTACCAACGCAGGTCGCAACCCACGTCGTAACGCGGGGCTGGCGGAGCCGCGGGCCGCGGGCCGGGATGGCTTTGGCGCTGCTCGGGCTCGCGCTGTCCATCGGGTTCGGTTCCATCGGGCTCGGCGCCGGCAGTCCGGCGTTCGCGCAAACCTACGAGGCGGAGGAGGAGTCGGTGATCCGTCGGCCCCGCCTCGACTTCGAGAGCTACGGCCTCTCGCTCGACGCGCTCGACCGCGGCGCGAAGGTCACCGGGACGTCGCCGGTGTCCGCGTTCAGCCGACTGGAGGTCGAGGCCGGTCACGACAGCAACGTCCGGCGGGCCGCGACCGGCGAGACCGCCAGCCTGTTCACCGTCACCCGTCCCGGCATCTCACTGAACGTCGACGGCGAGAACCACCAGACCATGCTCGTCGGCCAGGCCGCGATCGGGCGCTACGGCTCGTCGGACGGCGACGCCTACGAGGACCTCGACCTCAATCTGCTCAGCCGGATGGAGATCGACGAGGACGCCGACCTGGTGATGAACGCCGGCGCGTCCAGGTCTCACGTCAAGCGCGGGTCGGATCTGGATCTCGGCCCGTCATTCGGTACCCAGACCTACCGGACATACGAATTCGGGGCCAAGGTCCAGTCGCTTGCCCTGGCGGACAACCCGGTCTCGGCCACGGTGCAGTCGACCTGGTACCGCTTCGACGACGTCGACGGGGTCGACCGCAGCGGGCTGGACCGCTGGGTCGGCGTCGGCAACGCCCGCATAGGCTTCGCCCGTACCGGCGAGGTGTCTTACTTCGTGCAGCCGGGCGTGCAACGCGTGAACTACAGCGACGACGCCGCGGGCAACCCGAGCTCGACGCGCCTCGATCTGGCGCTCGGCGCCACCTATTCCGGCGGGGCGGTGTCGCAGCTCACGGGTTTCGCGGGCATCTCCCGGCGCAGCTTCGATCAGTCCGGCACGTCCGCCGAGTTCTCCGCCCTGGTCGGCGCAAACGCGCTGTGGAACGTCACCGAGCTGATGACCCTGCGCAGCGAGCTGTCGGTGTCGAACGAAGACTCGGAACTGTCGGCCGCCAGCAGCGTCACCACCACCGCCTTCACGCTGGGGCTGGACTACGAGGCCTGGGACAACGTGATCGCGGGAACCGAGGTGCGCTGGACCGACAACCGCTACAACGGCGACGTCGCGGACGACCGCCTGTTCGAAGCCGGGGTCGACCTGCGCTATCTATTGAACGAGTACGCCTATCTCGGTGCCGGGGTACGCTGGGAGGATCAGTCGTCGAGCGATCCGACGGAGGAATATCGCGCGGCGGTCGCGTCGCTGCGTCTCGGCGTGAAACTCTGTTGCCTCCGCGACTTTTTCGTCGAGGGTCCGGAGGGCCGGCAATTGCGGCAGGGAGTGGTCAATGGCGTTTTCCGCTGAGCAGCGAGGCGAGAGACCGGTATCCCGACCGGCCCGTCGCAGGCGTGCCGCGGCGACGCTGGCCGTGGGCCTGATGTTCGTGGCGGTCGCCCTGGCGGCCTGCGCCGGCGCTCCCGCCCCGGCAGAGCCGGCGCCGCCGCTGTCGGCCTATGTGATCGGATTCGGCGATCGCCTCAGGGTGACCGTGCTGGAGATCAAGGACATGACCGTGGAGGTCGACGTCGCCAACGACGGCTCGGTCGACCTGCCCCTGGTCGGCTCGATCCGGGTCGCCGGGCGCACCACGAACGAGATCCGCACCGTCCTCGCGGAGCGGCTGGCACGTGACTACGTCAAGGACCCCAAGGTCAATGTCGAGGTCTCGAAGTACCGGCCGTTCTATGTGCTTGGCCAGGTCAACAAGCCCGGCAGCTACCCGTTCGAGCCGGAGCTCGACATCCGCAAGGCGGCCGCCATCGCCGGCGGTTTCAACCGCCGGGCCGACACCGAGGCGGCCTATCTGGTCCGCGAGGTCGACGGCAGCAACGACCGCCGGCGTGTCGGTCTCGGAACCCGGGTGTTCCCGGGCGATGTGATCGAAATCGACCGCCGGCTGTTCTAGGCGCCGCGGATGTCGAACGTGACCGCCTTCCCGCGCCGACAGCAGGAACCGGCCGACAGCGGCGGCTCCCGGTCGCCGGCGCCGGTCTTCATGACCACCGAGACCTATGACGTCTGGTGGCTGATCAGCATCCTGCGCCGGCGCACCAAGCTGCTGCTGACGGTGCTGACGGTGATCCCCATCCTGACCGCCCTCTATGTCAGCTCGCTGCCCAAGCAGTATTCCGCGAGCTCGCTGCTGCTGATCGAGTCCCAGCGCGAACGGGTACTGGGCATCGAGGCGGTGGTCCCATCCCTGGGCGGCGACAACAACACGGTGCAGACCGAGGCCGAGTACATCGCCTCGCGCGAGATCGCCATCAAGACGGTGCGGGCACTCGGGCTGATGGACGACCCGGAGTTCAATCCCGAACTCGACGACGCGTCCCGTCGGCACTGGGCCGACCGCTGGCTGGCCAATGCGCCCGAAGAGTTGCTGACGCCGTTCGAACCGCTGGTCCGCTGGGTCATCGAGACCGGTTCCGACCAGCCCGCGGCCGGGCCGGCGTCGCCGCCCGACACCCTGGCGTTGGTGACCGATCATTTCCTCGAGCGCCTGACCGTCGAGGCCTCGCGTTTCGCCCGGGTGATCACCATCCGGTTCCGCTCGACCAACCCCGAGACCGCCGAGCGGGTCGCCAACGGCGTCGCCGACAGCTATCTCCGCGACAACCGCGAGCGTCGCGAGGAGGCCTTGCGGCGGGCCTCGGCCTTCCTGACCACCCGCGTCAGCGGCCTGCGCCAGAGCGTCATCGAGGCCGAGCGCAAGCTTGAGCAGTTCCGGCGCGACAATGGCCTGGTCGAGACCGGCGGCGCCACCCTGCTGCTGCAGCAGATCACCCACCTGAATGAGCAGCTGATCGCCGCCGAGACGGCCCGCGCCGAGACCGAGGCGCGCTACAGCCAGGTGCGCGTCCTGAGCGGTAGCGAAGGCGGCCTGGAAAGCCTGGACGCGGTGCTGCGGTCCCCCGTGATCGCGCGGCTGCGGGACCAGGAGACAGAGCTGCAGCGCAAGATCGCCGAGCTGGAGACCCAGTTCCAGCCGCGCTATCCGGGGCTGATCCAGGCACGCGACGCGCTCGTCGGAGTGCGGTCGCTGATCAACGCCGAGGTCGACCGCATCGCCCGGAGCATGCGCAACGAGGTGCAGATCGCCCGGGTGAGCGAGGCGAACCTTTCCGACGCTATCCACCGGCTTCAGGCGAAACTGGAGAGCCAGACCGACGCCGAGGTCACGCTGCGCTCCCTGGAGAGCGAGGTCGAGGCCAGCCGCGACCTGTACGAGCTGATCCTCGGCCGGCTTAAGGCCACCGACGTCCAGGACGAGTCGGTCAATGCGCCCGAGGCCCGGATCATCTCGCGCGCCGTCACGCCGCAGAACGCGGTGTCGCCGCGCCGTGGCGTCGCCGTCCTGGCCTCGGTCCTGGGCGCCATGGTGATCGGCTGCTTCCTGGTGCTGATCATCGAGTTCGCGATCCGTGGCTTCAAGACGCCGCAACAGCTCGAGCTCGCGACCGGGCTGCCGGTGCTCGCGCAGATCCCGCTGAATACCGACGTTACCCAATCGCTGCCCATCCATCGGCTGGTGGCCGAGCGCCCCGGTGCCTCGGTCACCCAGGCTCTCCGACGGCTCCGCACCACCATCACCCTCAGCCTCGGGGAAACCGAGGCGAGCCGCGTGGTGCTGGTCACCTCGACGATCGCCAGCGAAGGCAAGAGCTCGGTCGTCGAAGGCCTGGCGACGCTCTCGGCCATGGCCGGGCGCCGGGTACTCGTCATCGACGCCGACATGCAGAACCCGACGCTGCACAATCGCTTCGGCCTGGCCAACGTGGTCGGCCTGTCCGAGGTCCTGACGGGCAGCATCGAGCCGGACGACGGTATCGAGTTCGACCCGGCGACCGGGTTGTATTTCATGTCGCGCGGCCACAGCGTCCCCAACCCGGACGACCTCCTGGGCTCCGACGCCATGGAGACATTGCTGCGGACCGCCCGCCGGCAGTTCGACCTGGTGATCATCGACACTGCCCCGGTATCGAGCGTCGGCGACGCGCTGATAATCACGCCGCGGGTGGATGGCGTGCTGTTCGTGGTCGAGTGGGAGCGCACCCATCGCGAGATGGTGATCCAGAGCCTGCGCGACATCTATGAAATCGGGGAGAATGTGCTCGGACTGGTGCTCTCGAAGGTGGACGTTCGCATCCAGTCCTTCGACAGCGGGACCGAGTACTACTACTACGCCCAGGAAGATCGGGGTCAGGACAACGCTTGACCGACCTGCTGGAAGACGTTGGGGGACGTGGATTGTGAGGGAAACCCTCTCGATAGCGATGGGCGTGCTCTCGGCCGTCGAGGCAGCGCTGCTGGCCTGCTGCGGCCTGGTCGCCCACTTGCTGCTGAATCACGGCTGGCAGCCGGTCGGATGGTATCCCGCCGGGTCGCTGGCGCTCGGGATCACGGCGATCGCCCTGACCCGGCTATTCGGCGCCTATCGTGTCGGCATCGCCGAGCCGCTCGATCCGCGGGTGTTCCAGGCGCTGGTCGGCTGGACGGCGGCTGTCGCGGCATTCCTGGCCTTCCTCAACCTGACCCAGACCACCGAGGTGTTCTCGCGCTCGTGGATCGTCACGACCTTCGTCCTCGGCGTATTCGCGCTGCTGGTCGCACGGGCGATCGCGCTCCGCTACCTGCGCCGGATGGGCAGCCTGGGCCGGCTGGGTCCCCGGCTCGCGGTCATCGGCCGGGGCGCCGCCCTGCACGACGCCGCCCAGGCGGTGCTGCGCGACCCGTTCGGCCTGGCGCGGCTGATCGAGGCCCATGACCTCGACCCGAATCCGGACGCCGCGGTCGAGCGCCTGGTCAAGTCGATCCGATCCGGCAAGGTCTCGGGCGTGATGATCGCCCTCGACGACCCGGGCGACACGCTGGAATCCCTGATGCACACGCTGAAGTCGGAGGCCGTCGCCGTCCACCTGGCCCTGCCGGCGTCACTCCGACGCGTGCCGGTGCTGGCGTTCGACCGCCCGGCCGGCCTGCCGGCCCTGGCGTTGTCCGAGGTGCCGCTCTCGGGCTGGAGCTCGGTGGTCAAGCGCATCGAGGACATGGTTCTCGGCGGCGTGCTGCTGGTTCTCGTGGCCCCGGCCATGGCGCTGATCGCGATCACGATCCTGATCCTCATGGGCCGCCCGGTGCTGTTTCGCCAGCAGCGCCACGGCTTCAACAACAACACTTTCATGGTGTGCAAGTTCCGCACGATGAAGAACGGCGACGATGGCGCGGTGGTCTCGCAGGCCACCCGCGACGACCCGCGGATTACCTCGCTCGGCCGGATCCTGCGGCGCACCAGCCTCGACGAGTTGCCGCAGTTGGTGAACGTGCTGCTGGGCGACATGTCGCTGGTCGGGCCGCGCCCGCACGCCGTCTCCCACAACCGGCAATACGGCGAGTCGATCGACGGCTATCTGGCACGGCATCGGGTCAAGCCGGGGATTACCGGCTGGGCCCAGGTGAACGGGCTGCGCGGCGAGACCGATACTCCGGACAAGATGCGCCGGCGCCTCGAATACGACCTGTACTACATCGAGCACTGGTCGCTGATGTTCGACCTGCGGATCATCGCCCAGACCATCACCATCCTGCTGGGCGACCGCAACGCCTACTGAGACGGTCCGTCCGGCCGCCGCCCCGCCGGCCGATCGCCAAGCCCGCGCTCGTGGAGCCAGGCCTCGATCAGCCCCCGCATCTCGCCCACGAACCGCGCGCGGGCGAAGCCCTCGGCGTGCCTGCGGATGACCGCCGGGTCGAACGAGGCCTCCATCGCCTCGAACCGGTCGAGCGCGGCGCGCAGGGCCTCGGGAGTCTGGGCGTCGAAGAACAGCCCGGTGGTCCCGTCGACCACGGTCTCGCACGCTCCGCCGCGGCCGAACGCGATGACCGGGCGGCCGCTGGCCATCGCCTCCAGCGGGACGATCCCGAAATCCTCCTCGGCACAGAACACCAGGGCCCGGCAGCGGGCGTACAGGCGTTCCAGATCGGCATCCGACACCCGGCCGAGGAACTGCACATTGGGCGTCGCGATCCGACGCAACGCCGCCAGCTCCGGGCCTTCGCCCGCCACCAGCAGCGTCCGCCCGGTTCCGGCGAAGGCGCGAACCGCGACGTCGGCGCGCTTGTAGCCGACCAGCTGGCTGGCAAACAGGAAACCGTCGCCGGGGCCGTCGGGATCGATGGCGAACCGGTCGAGTTCGACCGGCGGATGCACGACCACCGAGTCGCGTCGCCAGTATCGGCGGATCCGGCGGGCCACGGTCGCCGAATTGGCCACGAAGTGGTCGACTCGCGGCACCGTGCTCACGTCCCAGATCCGCATCCGGTGCAGCAGCCATGCCGCCAGCGGCCGCACCGGCGCCGGCAGTTCGGCGAGGTAGCCCTCGGGCATGACCCAGACATAGCGCATCGGGCTGTGGCAGTAGCAGACGTGCAGCGCGTCGGCGGATGCCAGAACACCCTTTGCGGGGCCGCCCTCGCTGCTGATCACGAGGTCGTAGCCGGACAGGTCGAGTCGCTCGAGCGCCAGCGGCATCAGCGGCAGGAACTTCTGGTAGAACCGCTTCGCACCGGGGATCCGGTCGATGAAGGTGGTGCCCTTGAGGCGGGCGGCGATGCGGGGCGAGATCGCCGTCGGGTCGGCCACATGGGTGAAAACGTCGGCCTCGGGATACAGGTCGAGCAACGCCTCGAGCACCCGCTCGCCGCCCCGCATCGTCACCAGCCAGTAGTGAAAGATCGCGACCCGCACCATACACCCCGTTCCGCCCGCACCGACGACCGTAGCACCGCGAGTGCGGTGTCGCGGGGCATTCTTTCACCACGGTAGGGGCGGCTCCGCCAGGGTGTCGAGAGTAATAGATACAATTTTATTGAAATGCCCAGTTAGTCATCGTATTTTAACCTCTGAAGTGCATTCTGCGTTCGTGGGGAACGCGTCGGGGGTTTCGGACAATCCATCGTTCGTCCGTGTTCGCAAGGGTTTCCCGGGCATTTTGAAGAGAGCCTTGCTGCGCCCGCACACGGTACCGGGCACGACGGGGACGTCGGTCGAAAAACTCGGCCAACGGAACAAGGGGATAGCCGTGGCCAGGACGAACAATGACGCGATCACGGGCACCGATCGTGCCGACACGCTCGCCGGGACCGGCGGCAAGGACACCCTGTCCGGCCGCGACGGCGACGATGTGCTTGCGGCGGGTCGCCACGACGACCGGCTTTACGGTGGCGACGGCAACGACCTGCTCTCCGGCGGCGAGGGCAACGATCTCCTGTATGGCGGCGACGACGCGGACACCCTGTCGGGTGGTGCCGACCGCGACACCCTCTACGGCGAAGACGGCAGCGACCTGCTCTCCGGCGGCGACGGCAACGACCTGCTGCGTGGCGGCGACGGCAACGACACGCTGATGGGCGGGGCCGACGCCGATACCCTGTCCGGCCGTGACGGCGACGACCAACTCTCGGGCGGCGCCGGCAACGACCTCCTCAAGGGCGGCGACGGCAACGACACCGTGGCCGGCGGTGCCGGCAACGACACCCTGTCCGGCGGCGAAGGCGACGATGCGCTCAGCGGCGGCGACGGCAACGACGTCATGAGCGGCCAGGACGGCGACGACCAGCTTTCGGGCGGCGCCGGTGACGACACCCTCAAGGGCGGCGACGACGACGACACGATCTCCGGCGGCGAGGGCGCCGACCGGCTGTCCGGCGGCCGCGGCGACGACGCCATCTATGCCGACGCCGACGACAGCTACATCGACGGCGGCAGCGGCGACGACACCCTGTATGTCGGCTCCGAGGCCGACCTTGCCAACGTCACCGTCCGCAACGTCGAGACGATTGTCTATACGGGCGCCTCGGACACCCCGGAGGGCGGCGACCAGACCCTGTCCGGCGACTGGCGCGACGACACCCTGTCCGGCGGCGCCGGCAACGACCTGATCCAGGGTGGCGGCGGCGAGAACCTGCTGTATGGCGGCGACGGCGACGACACCCTGTCCGGCAACTGGGCAGCCGACACCCTGTCCGGCGGCAGCGGCAATGACGTGCTGCACGGCGGCGGCGGGGCCGATCTGGCGCTCGGCGGCGACGGCAACGACACCCTGTCCGGCGGCGGCGGCGGCGACATCCTGTCCGGTGGCGGCGGCGACGACCTGATCTCCGGCGGCGACGGCAGCGACACCTTGTCCGGCGGTGCGGGAAACGACGCCTTGTCCGGCGGCGCCGAGGACGACACCCTGGTCGGAGCCGCGGGCGACGACACCCTGGCCGGCGGTGACGGCAACGACCGGCTGTCCGGCGGCGACGGCGACGACAGCCTGGTCGGCGGCGGCGCCGACGACACCGTCATCGGCGGCAGCGGCAGCGACACCCTGCTCGGCGGCGATGGCAACGATCTGCTGTCCGGCGGCGCCGGCGCCGACACCCTGAGCGGTGGTGCCGCCAACGATACCCTGGTCGGCGGCAGCGGCAGCGACAGCCTGTTCGGTGGTGCCGCCAACGATACGATCTCCGGCGGCGACGGCGACGACCTGCTGTCTGGCGGTGCCGGCAACGACAGCTTGCTCGGCGGGGCCGACGACGATGTGCTGGTCGGCGCGGCGGGCAACGACACCCTGTCCGGCGGTAGCGGTGCGGACACCCTGTCCGGCGGCGACGGCAACGACGCCCTGTCCGGCGGTGCCGGCAACGACCTGCTGTATGGCGGCGCCGGCGACACGGTGATCGACGGCGGCGACGGCGACGACACTCTCTACGTGGCGCACCGGGCCGATCTCGACGGTGTCGACGTCCGCAATGTCGAGACCATCGTCTACGGCGACGCACCGCAGCCGGGCGAGGACCAGACCCTGGTCGGCAACTGGTACGGCGAGAGCCTGTCCGGCGGCGACGGCGACGACCTGATCGTCGGCTTCGGCGGCAATGACACCCTGATCGGGGCCGAGGGCAACGACACTATCTACGGCGGCTGGGCCAACGACATCCTGTCCGGCGGCGACGGCGACGACGCCATGACCGGCTTCGGCGGCACTGACCTGCTCGACGGCGGCGACGGCAACGATACCCTGGTCGGCGACTGGGCGGCCGACACCCTCTCGGGCGGCGAGGGCGACGACAGCATCGTGGCCGGCGGCGGCGCCGACGTGGTGTATGGCGGTGACGGCGCCGACACGCTCTCGGCCGGCGGCGGCGACGACGCCATCTACGGCGGGTCGGGCGATGCCGTCATCGACGGTGGCGACGGCGACGACACCCTGTATGTCGAGAACGCCGGCGCCCTCGACGGAGTCGACGTGCGCAACGTCGAACACATCGTCTACAGCAATCCCGATCTCGCCCTGACCGGCACGTCGGGCGACGACACGCTCTCCGGCGGCGTCGGCAACGACACCTTGGTCGGTGGTACGGGCAATGACGCGCTCTCCGGCGGTGCCGGCAACGACATCCTCTCGGGCGGTGACGGAGCGGACACGCTGTCCGCCGGTTCCGGCGACGATGCCATCTACGGTGGCTCGGGCGATGCCGTCATCGACGGCGGCAGTGGCGACGACACGCTGTATGCCGAGAACCGCGCAGCGCTCGAGGGCGTCGATGTGCAGAACGTCGAGACGATCGTCTACGCGAGCGACGACGACGCGCTGAACGGTACCTCGGGCGACGACACTTTGTCGGGCGGGATCGGTAACGACACGCTGGTTGGCGGCGCGGGCGACGACGCTCTCTCCGGCGGTGCCGGCAACGACATCCTCTCGGGCGGCGACGGTGCCGACACGCTCTCGGCCGGCGCTGGTGACGATGCGATCTACGGCGGTGCCGGCGATGCCGTCATCGACGGCGGCGACGGCGAAGACACGCTCTACGCCGAGAACCGGGCGGCGCTCGACGGTGTCGACGTGCAGAACGTCGAGACGATCGTCTATGCAAGCGACGACGACGCGCTGAACGGTACCTCGGGCGACGACACCCTCAGCGGTGGCATCGGCAACGATACCCTGGTTGGCGGTGCGGGTGACGACGCCCTCTCAGGTGGTGCCGGCAACGATGCGCTCAGCGGCGGCGACGGTGCCGACACGCTCTCGGCCGGCGCTGGTGACGATGCCATCTACGGCGGGTCGGGCGATGCCGTCATCGACGGTGGCGATGGCGACGACACGCTGTATGCCGAAAACCGTGCGGCGCTCGACGGCGTCGACGTCCGGAACGTCGAGACCATCGTCTACGCCAGCGACGACGATGCTCTGAACGGTACCTCGGGCGACGACACGCTTTCCGGTGGCGTCGGCGACGACACCTTGGTCGGCGGTGCGGGGAACGATGCCCTGTCCGGCGGTGCCGGCAACGACATCCTCTCGGGCGGCGACGGCTCGGACACCCTGTCCGCGGGCGCTGGCGACGACGCCATCTACGGCGGGTCGGGCGATGCCGTCATCGACGGCGGCAGTGGCGACGACACCCTCTACGCCGAGAACCGGGCGGCCCTTGACGGCGTCGATGTGCAGAACGTCGAGACCGTTGTCTATGCCAGCGACGACGATGCTCTGAACGGCACGTCGGGCGATGACACGCTTTCCGGCGGCGTCGGCGACGACACCCTGGTCGGCGGTGCTGGCGACGACGCCCTGTCCGGCGGTGCGGGCAACGACATCCTCTCGGGTGGCGATGGAACTGATACGCTCTCGGCCGGTTCCGGCGACGACGCGATCTACGGCGGTGCTGGCGACGCGATCATCGACGGCGGCGATGGCGACGACACGCTCTACGCCGAGAACCGGGCTGCCCTCGACGGCGTCGACGTCCGGAACGTCGAGACGATCGTCTACGCGAGCGACGACGACGAGCTTCAGGGCACGTCGGGCGATGACACCCTCAGCGGCGGCATCGGCAATGACACGCTTGTCGGCAGCGCGGGCGACGACGCCCTCTCGGGTGGTGCCGGCAACGACATCCTCTCGGGCGGCGACGGTGCCGACACCCTGTCCGCGGGCGCTGGCGACGACGCGATCTACGGTGGGTCGGGCGATGCCATCATCGACGGTGGCGACGGCGACGACACGCTGTATGCCGAGAACCGCGCAGCGCTCGACGGCGTCGATGTGCAGAACGTCGAGACGATCGTCTACGCGAGCGACGACGACGCGCTGAACGGTACCTCGGGCGACGACACGCTCTCAGGTGGCGTCGGCAACGACACCCTGGTCGGCGGTGCAGGCAACGACGCGCTCTCGGGTGGTGCCGGCAACGACATCCTCTCCGGCGGTGACGGCTCGGACACGCTCTCGGCCGGTTCCGGCGACGACGCGATCTACGGCGGTGCCGGCGATGCCGTCATCGACGGCGGCGACGGTGACGACACCCTCTACGCCGAGAACCGGACCGCGCTCGACGGTGTCGACG